>ERZ1370068.5786-contig-4796_pt1 | contig 106065 bp, 125 predicted proteins | sample MGYA00561227_ERZ1370068 | MGnify/ENA primary metagenome ERZ1370068 (study PRJEB38410, sample SAMEA6850437) | metagenome | study: Metagenomic assessment of the ecological functions of the soil: analysis of the soil microbiota associated with the...
GACTTCCCGTTCAGTGTATTGCTCAGATTGATCTGAAAACCGGAACCATTGCCGTCGGCGCAGGTTAAAAATGGAGTTCCTTCGGTTTGCATAACAGGGCTGGAATTGCGAGCTTTTGAAACGGTTGAGGCATTGAACATCCTCATTCCCGCTTTGTGTTCTTGCTTGTCTCAAGAGGGAACACCGATGACTCGCCAGAACGTGAGCATCTATTATCGGCACTAGAGCCTGAAGCAAAAATTGAAGTTCTGTTACACCTCATACTTGAGATTCGACACTCAACCGGACATAAGCTTGTCAGCAGAATCTCGCGACGTAAGAGCCATCCAGCATTTTTTAGGGCATCTGAAATATCCAAAGCACTGTGCTTTACACACCTGAACGAGAACAAGTTTAACGGTTGGTGGGCACGATTAGGAATTGTGTCGCACCATCAGGTCTGATGGAATTGATGCGCCTACTGTCATCTGCTTCATAAAGAACGCAATGCCAAGACGTTTGCATTCATCGCGTGTATCTCGCGCCCATGATGCTGGCATGTCTCTTGCGCACTCCGCTTTCCCCGCACATATGATCCAGTTGGGTAGCGGTCTTCCCTTAGTCAACGACAACCGCAGCATGTGGGAGCTAATTTCAAGTGGACCAATGGCAGGTTCATAGGGAGATAAAGCGCACAACAGCCGGGACATTGCAGCACAAGGCATTGAAAAGGAGCCGCCACACCTTGTGATTGGTTTTGCGCTACTCACGAAGCGGCCAGAAAATATTTAAATGCTACCGTCAAATGGCCATTGCCTAACGTCTGGCTAGGGACAACGATTGAAAGCGGTGATTATTGGTACAGAGTATGAACTCCCACAGGTCCAACCGCCGATCTGCGGTGGCACCTTGTTGTCAAGCTCCGTCACCAGTGATGCGCAGAACACGCGAGGCCTTCCCGTTTGCCTGCTTGGCCGCATCCGCAACCGGACGCTTCCAATAGTCAATGGTTGTGCGCTTGCGTTGTGCATGGACCCCATTGCACCCTACCATAACGATGGTCCTGCTGTGCTTCTGCGTAACAATGAGAGTGCACACCCCGGCGATACCTTCTGACACCCAATCCAAGGGTTGAAGGTGTGGTCAATCCATTCAATTTTTGCTGTTCTCATGGCTTTATCTCAGTCAAACATGCCTTCGGGTGACCAGATTTCCTATGCTTCAGCCTCATATGGATCATTCTTTTCCGGGAATATGACCGTGTTACTTCCATCGCGAAAGTTGACCAAAAGAACCGTTCTGCATCTTTCAATTTGTCAAAATCCGTCCCGAAATGACCGCTGGATTGCTCGGTTTGGGTTCGCCTCGCTTTGTGCCGACAACAGCAAGAGAGATTGAAGACACCAATGATTTAAGATGCGGCGTTTACTTCGGCACGTTGTCTATATAGGGCATCAGGACTAAAATTTGTTGTTCCTTCCTGTAGCCGCTCAACTAGCGGCTTGATTTCATCTGCTGACTGTTGGAAACGCATTTGCTTCTGATGCCTGTTGAGATAATTCGTCTTCATCTGTTGCAATAGTCGCAACCAACGGCTCTTTGGGCTTCAAGATTTTTAATTTTTTCCTTCACCTTTGGGATGAGGTGTTTAGCTCCAACAAATCATCCATTTTGCTTCAATGCCTGACAGCTTTTTGCCTTGTCATTGTTGATTTTCTTCTGACGTTCAGAACGTTGACTAATTTCTTTAACTCTGTTTGTCCAGTTCTTCCCAAATGATCACGAGGTTTCCTCAGCGTGGGCTGGAAGGAAGTTTCAAAATGTTTATAGTTCCAATGTTTCAAGCTCACAGCCAAGCCCACGTTGTGCATTTGCGCATACAAAAATACCCCTCCTTAGTGGTTTATCACGTCGATGGATTGGACCCCACAATAGGCGCACGTCAGTTTTATGCCGGTAAACAGATTGGCAAACGTGGTGCCTCTCCTGCCACCAACCGGACGCTTCTTGCCATCCTTACGAGTTGATCTACTGCGACGGCACGGGCGAACACGATTGAGCAACCCTTCGTCAATGATTTGCGGGAAATAATCTTCAATGGGGCACCTTCTACAACCTTTTTCCCCCATCAATGCGCTTGTGGGGTTGGTATCGCTAACACCGCTTCATTGCTCAACAGTTTGTTGAGGTAGGACGTGTTCAATGCCCAGAACACGAATACTTGAACGAAGGGACTTTTTGTTTGCATTCAGAGTCCGACAGATCACATAGTTTTCCGATACCTGCTGCTGACTGCTCGAATATCCATCGAACCGTATCAACACGGTCGGGTATCAATTCAAAATGAAAATCCCCTGTGGGTGATGAAGGTCGTAACCAGCCCGGACACATGCGAGGAGATTTTTTTATCTTTTCGCGTCTTCCCGTTTCTCTGCCCGTCGCACGTAACCGTTTATGGTACTTTTTTATCACTCTCTTGGTTGGAGGTGCCAAACGACAACAACGGCATGTTTCCAACTTTTAGTTTGTTTGCTGTTTCTCGCGATGTACTCCTGACCATCATTGAGGGTCACCAGCACAATGCCAGTTGGATGATTTGCGAAAACAATGCCAAGTCCAACGGGGCTTGGCGGGAAAGCCGGTCAAAGCTTCAATTGTCAGGATTGTACCCGGGGATTTTTTTGTTTTCACCCATTCAAGGAACTCACCTAGCTTGCCTGTGGTGATGTTCGGGCCCATGAAGGCGGATATCCCCTCATGTCGGGTATATCCTCTGGGTGAGCTCTAATCCCTTCTCAGCGGCATATTTCAGCGCCATTTTTGTCTGACGGCGCTTGGAATCCCCTTCGGACGCTGTTTGTCGGAGGACCAACGAATATATGCAAAAAGCCGTGGTTTTCGGGTGTGTTTGCCATGCCCCCATATGTAATGGGTCAGGTGAGCCGAGCGCGCCGGCCTCGTCGGCGTCATCGAAGTACACGAACTGCCAGTCCGAGGGCTTCGCAACCTTGGTGTTGTACAGCTTCACCGGGTAGCCCCAGACCGGCAGGAAGTGCTGGTCGTAACATTTCTGCAGGGCGGCGGTGAGCTTGTCGAACGGCACGCCGAGATCGACGGTCGCCTTGTTGATGCAGGCGATACTGACGGGCCCGCCCTGCCCTGGCTTGCGCGGCATGGATGGTGTTCGATGACATCCTCGCATCAAATAATGAAGTGACATCCAGAAAGATAGCACAATCCACTAAGACACGCTATGGTTGTAAGCGCTCCAATCCTATTTTCTTTGGGCTTGTTCAGACCGGCGGCGGCGCGCCTACTTTTGCGATTTTCGGGTGCGATCTCTTCGCCAGCAGTCGCTGTTGATAAGCCAGCGCAACTTCCTGATAGTCGCCCTCCAACTGCTTGACCTCGTATCCCCACGAGCGTCCGAGCTGACTCTCGCAAGAATGCGCAAGCGCAAGGCTCAGGTCGTAGCAGGTTCGCACCAAGCTCGTTGCACTGCTTCTCGTCGTCGAGGCATGATTTGAAAATGATCATGGCGCGTTCGACCGTGAGTCTTTCACGGCTGTCGGTCGCATGATCGAAGCTTTCGACGATCGCCAACGGCCCGTAATACAGCCGCAGGAATTCCTGTCTGGCTTTGATCCATTCGGGCGATCCCTGTTGAAGCGTGGCGATCTGAGCCGCGGCCGATGACGCTTCCTGATAGAGCTTGAGCTGCGCCCGCGCACGGGCTTGATGAATTCTCTCAGGGACGTCAACCGATATTGCCAGACGCCACCGCCACGGCGACCACGGCAACGCCGGGCCCGATGAGGTCCGTCAGCTCCGAGGGACATGCTGTCCTCCTGTATCGAGCTAGATCTGGCGCAGCCGGACAAAAGCCGGCTACGCCGGTGCCGGCTCCGAGCGGACGCCGGCCTCCGCGCTCAGCAGGCTCGCACGTAGTATCCATCACCGTTGTGAAATACCGCAGTGCTGTAGCCGAGGCTGCCGGCCTCGTATGCGACTTCGTTGGCGCGGCGGATCGTGGCGTACGGCCCGTAGGTTCCGCAGGCCTGGGTGAGTTGAACGGGTCCTGCCCCGCGTTCGGCGTCACCGTCCGCTGCGGTCGCCGGAAGCACGTGTCCGAACGACGAGCCGATCACGCTCGCGATCAACACGGACATCAGGCGGGTCCGAAACACGATTGGATTATCCATGGAGCCCTCCATTGCCGCCGCCGCGGCTTCGCCGCGCCGACCGCATCGGCGTTGAGGGTAGCGCCTTTGCCGTCGTCGCAATGTGAGGTCGATCACACAGTGCCGCCGGCGCAAGCGTTCCGCGTCAATCGGCATGCTCGTTGCGTCAGGTGAGCCGACGAATGCATGCCGCCAAAAGATCTGCACGCTGGTTCGCGGGCTCGGGCGAGGGATGAGTGAACATTCGGATGTGGCAAGGGTTAGCGTCGCGGGGCGCTTGGTGAAGGCCAGCGATCAATGGTTTGCAAACGTCTTGTCGCCGCCGTTGTCACGGCCCTCATGGTGACGGCGTTCGCCGTCGCTTCCAGCCGATGCGCGCGCGAAGAAGAAGACAAAATACCGCGCCGACACGGCGACGTTGTCGCTCGACGGCCGCAACACCGGCCAGGCGCGCACGTGCGGGTTCGACACGTTTCTCTACGACGGGTATGGCGTGCCGGTCGGTCCCTATTGCCACTGATGGTCGACCGGATGCCGATCGAAATGGAAGCGACCGGTAGCAGGCTGCCGCCGCGGATCGATCTTTGAGCACGACTGGATCCGCAACGCGCTTGACGTTCCGCGCGGTTGATATACTTCCAAGGTGGTGGGATCGGGGCAGGCTTTGTCGGAGCGTCCCCGTGCCCGCGTCCCACAACGTTCATCCCGAATTCGGCTTTCTCTGCCCCACCCCGCGGTTTCGCCGCAGGCTGCGCCTGGTGCTGGCTGGTCTCGTCGTCGCCGGGCTCGGCGCTGGCGTCATGGCTGCGACCGGCGGCTCCAAGCCGGAGGCGGCGGCGAACCGCGTCGATGCGGCGTCACCTCGCCGGGACCGTTCCGGCCGCGAGCACACCGCCGTCCTCCGCAACCGCCGGGTCGCGAACAGCCGTGGTTGCAGGTGCGCCGACCGCCGCGGACAAGCCAGCCTGCGTCGGCGACACCCGGTCCGACGACCAACTGTCTCGCGGTCAAGCTGCGCAAGCCGCGCATGGTCCGGGTGGCGACCGATCGCCCGGCCATCGCCGCCGTTGCTATCGGCCGCAGCGCCGCTCCCGCCACGGGCATGATCGATGTGGCGCTTCCCGGCGCCGGCGCATCAGGCGCCATGGCGAAGGCAAGCGAAGCCGAGGTGGCGGCCGCGAGTACCACCGGATCCGAGAAGTCCGTTGCCACGGCCAAGAAGCCGAAGAAGTCGGCGAGCCGGCAGAACCGTCGCCGCGACCCGTACTGGTATGGCGCTCCGTCCTGGCGCGAGGTCGAGTATCAAAGGGGCGGGTACGGTCGCGGAGGCTACGGCGTCCAGTTTCTGGTGAGGCCAGCGGCAGGAATCGCCGTTCGGTGAAATCCGGGCCGGATCGAGGATGCGCCGGTTGCCAGACTTCAAGCCGACATCAGACCCGGCCGCGCGGTTGAGGATCCGGCTGGCTCGAAGCGCCGTATGACGGCCCTGGAATGCCCGCTCGTTCACGCATCATCATTTCCAGCAGGCCGGCGAAAACGGCAGCGGTCGCCAACCCGAATATCGGTCAACTCGGTACTGAAGGGGAAGATGGCCGAACTGGTTGTACTGGCCCTCGCGGAAGGCGTACACGTAAAAGCAATAGCCGAGAAAGGCGAGCCACAGCGCCCAACGTGAGACGCGCAACAGCTGCCACGTCGCCTTGCCAGCATTCATGACGCCTGCCTCCGGACGAACAGAACAATTATAGCGCGATTCCGAAGCATCCGACAGTCCCGACGATGGCTGTAGCCCGATGGAGTGCATTTTCCAGCTTCTGGTTGAGCACTGAACGCTGGGTCGAGATCGAGCTGGTAAATCTTGCCGTCGCTGCCGCGAACGTCGTCGCGTCCCATATGGTGGCGTCCGCTTGCAACTTATGATTCAATCCGCGAGCTTGAACGAGCGTGAGACGACCGCGGAACCAGGCCACCGGCTTCTTCTTGGAGGACACACATGCGCTTTGCTTTCGCGCTGATCGCGCTCGGTCTTGTGGCGGGCCTGCCGGCGAAGACGCACGCGCAAACCTGGGACGAGTATCGGCCGGCCGGCATCGGTTTCCGCATCGAGATGCCGGGCAAGCCGAAGCTCGAAACGCAGAAAACGAAGGCCGGCAATACGGCCTACCAGGCGATCGTCGGTTTCCGGGACAGCGGCGTTCCTGGCGATCTATGGCACGAAGGATGAAAAGAGCCCGCTCGACACGAACACGCTGCTGCGATGCCGTGGTCAAAGGCATGACCGAGGGCAAGACGGTGCTGAGTTCAAAAGCCGACATGATCGGCGGGTATCCGGCCCGGCGCATCTTGATCGAAGACGCCAGACAAGGACAAAATCGAAGCGAGGATCGTTCTCGCCGACAATCGCCTGATACAGGCGCTATTTGTCGGTCCTGCGGGCAATCCGCTGGGACGCAGGTTCCTCGATCTCGTTCGCTATCGTCGATCCGAACTGGCCGCGTCGCCGCTGAAGCCGCTATCAGCGACCGTACGACCGATCCGGTGCTTAGGGCCCGGAACACGCGTACAGCAGCAGGAGCGTCAAGGCCAACGACACAACGATCGACCCGACCACGCCAAATCCATTTGAGAAAAGATAAACATCCCTCGTCCAACGCCCCTCCCCGCCATCGTTCCAAGGGCCGACGCCGTGAGCGGGTCACACCGGCTTGGAGGACGGCGTCCTGGGCGGGCTGACGGCGAACGCAGCGGTCCGGTGTGGCCCGAGGGATACGCGCCACGGAAAAAGATTGCCGCAGGCGAAATCATGTATTCGCATCCGCCCGCAAGCACTAAAACCGGACGAGCTTGGAATGACGTCCCGACCTGAGAGGTACCGTTCTTCACCTCTGCTTCAACGGTGCGCGATGGAGGCCCGTTCGTTCGAAAGAATGCAGGCAAGGTCCGGTCTCGCGCCTGCGCAGGGGCATTCGCGTTTGCGGCTTTCATGTTGCTCCTGCCGGTCCCGCAAGCCTTCGCGGCAAGGCTGGGCGGCTCCGTACTATGTCGACGACGCCGAGATCGGAAAGGTCGGCTCCTGCGAGATGGAGTCCTGGAACTCATCGGCCGGCAACGGCGACCGCATTACCGTCTTCAGCCCCGCCTGCGTCGTCAACTTTGGCTCGCCGGTGGAATTGGGCACGAACTTGGTGAACGCCCGCTCCGACGGCGAGGGCATTTCGACCAGTCTCGCTCACGGCCAAGGCGGTGCCGCTGCCGATCCGCCCAACCGGCTTCGGGTTGGCGCTGTCCGGCGCGGTGGTTTACGACCCTTTCAACCACGCCGCCAACGGGCTGATCCTCAACGTCCCCGTGACATTCGATTTCAGCAGGAGCTGCGGCTCAATATCAATATCGGCGCCCAGTACAACGCGGACCCGGGCGCGCTCTACGCCACGGCCGGCGCGGGCGTCTCGTGGAATTTCGTGAAACAGTGGAGTGTCATTTCCGAAGTCTTCGCCCTGATCGGTCCCGGTGCGACCAACCCCCGCTTTCAGAGTGGTATCCGTTACAGTCCGACGAAAGACGTGGACTGGGACGTCATCTATGGACGCAATCTGACCGGTGAAGGTGCCAACTGGATCACCTTGGCCCTTACGTTCAGGATCGGCGAAAACTAATTCTCTGACCGTAGGGGCGCCTTCGCGCGCAGAGCTGCCCCAAGTCGCGTTTCGCTCATGTCTCGCGTCGCCATGGTAGCGATCGCACTATTCCGTCATGTCATGCGATTGCCCAGAATGCCGGCCCGCAGTCGTTCGATGGTTCTCAGTGATTCGACCGCCTCTTTGGAGGGCGCCTCCGCTCCCGAGCGCGACCTTCATCTTCTCGGCCAGGTTCGCCGCGTCGTCGAGCCCGCCCTCGACAGCGCCCGCCAGATTCTGATCAACCGCAGCGATCCGTCGCAAGACGCACATCAAGATGCCTTGGACAGCCATCAACTCGGCGGCAATCAGATTGGTGTCCGCGTCTCTGTATCCATGTGCTCCGCTCCAGTTCGAGCACGTGGGATGCTCAGGCACTGATGGACGTCCGCCCCGTCAATTCGGCGAGGCGCGTGATGCTCCATCCCCGCCACAGACCGGCATCCGCAGCGGAGCGTTCGCGCCATCAGATCCGTTTCATCGACGCCCAGCTTCTGCGGCCGCGCCCACGGTGTCGGCCATGGCGGTCTCACGCGCTGGCCGAGCGGCTGTTCAGTGACCGGTCGTGGAGTCGCGGGCAGTCTGATGCTCGACCTCGGAATTGAGGCTCCAGCACCGAACAAGATCACGATCGAGGAGATCCACATCCACATCATCATGCCGATGGCGGCCCCGAGGGAACCATAGGTCGCATCGTAATTGGCGAAGTTCGCCAAGTACCAGGACAAGCGCCGCCGAGCTCACCAGCCACGCGACCGCTGCCAACACGCTTCCGGACCGAAAGCCATTCCCAGCGCGGGCGTTCCCGGCTCGGACCGAACCGATACAGGACGGCCAGACCGAAGATGACTACGAAGAGCAGCAGCGGCCAGCGCAACAGACGAAGCAGAAAGTCTCCGTCCAACCGCCCAGACCTGCAAAGGACAGGACGACAGGCAATACCACATTGATCGCCCCGACCGCGGTCAGGATGGCCAGGAGGCCACCCGCGGTCAGGATCAGAGAGACGAAATTGAGTTTGATGAAGCCGCGCTTCTCCTTCTCGTCGTAGATCACATTGAGCGCGTCGATGAGCGCTTTCATTCCGGCATTGGCGCTCCAGAGCGCGAGCGCGAGGCCGAACGCGAATGCGAAGCCAAGCTTGGTTTCGCCCTTCGCCGCAATCCGGTCCACCTGGTCTCGAATGATGTCCACGCCACCTCCCGGCAGCAGACCATCGGCAAGGGAGAGGTGTTCATTGACGGTCGAGCCTTCGCGAACAGACCATAAAGCGACACAAAAGCGGTCACCGCAGGGAAGGCGCGAGCAATCCGTAAAACACCACCCCGGCCGCCACCGCGAGAGGCGAGTCTTCACCGATCTGGCCATAGGTGCGCCAGAAGATGTCCTTCCATCCGGCCCAGGGAATCTGCCACGGCGCGGTGGCCTCCCGGCCGCGATCGCTCTCGCGGGCTCGATCATGCTGGACGCCGCGCGGTTCGTCCGTGCTGCGCGTCGTCCCAAATGCCCCGGTCGCGGGCCGCCCGTCATCGGGGTCGGGGCCCCGTGGCTCGCGTCGGCGGCAGGGCGGCGGGTCGGGGATCAGGAGAGCAGGGCGTAAACGATCAGAGGTTTGATCAGTTCGCCGGCCGGGCGCACGTCGTGCCCGGCCGATCGGCGTGAACGCGCTACTACTCTGGGTCCCACCTGCATCTAGCCCGGCGCGCTACGGCGTCGCCGGGACGGCTGCAGGAGCGGGACGGCTTGAAGGTTCGGCACTTTTTCGACGACCTCGGCGGCAAAGAGCGCTCCGATTCAGAAGCAAGCTGATCGAAATATCGGGTCGCACATCGTCCGGACGTGCGACCTTGCGGACGACCCAGGCGCATGCCCGGCAGGGGTTCAGATGACCGGGACGCTAGTGCCCGGCGTGCCCATTGCCGCTCAGAACGTCTATGAAATTCCAAGGGATAAGTTGTCATGGCCGGCTCACTTCGCCTCCGGTTTGCGTAATCCCTGTTTGCAGGCCGCGCGGCGCGGTGACTGCGGGCCGCCGCCCGCTTCTGGTCAACGTCGAGGCGGCGGCCGCCGTTCCGGACCGGCAGGTGTTAATTTCGCGGTGGGCGCGCCCGCTCTATCACCCGTTGCCTTGAGGCTGCTTGCACGACTCGGCCGCGGTCGAGGTCGGAGGTCAGCCGCTCGTCATTTTCGGCGCCGCGATGGGAACGTTGATCGATTGTTCCAAGGATGACCTTCACCTGTCGCGGGGCCGCCGAAATCTCCGTCGACCACTCGCCAGCGGGAAGAAGATGGATCGGGAGAAAGCTCCATCCCGAACTGATCGAGCTAACCCTCGATCGTGCAAATCATCCCGGTCCTTCGCCCCGCAGGTCACACCACCGACCCGGCGTCCGACGATTATCAGCTTAACTCTTCTTCGTGCTGCCTGAACTTGCGTATGGCGAGACGGAGGTAGTGGATGGCTAAGCCGGCGGCCACCGTCGCAGTGACAAAACTCAAATAGGATTCTGACGTCGCCGAAGAGGGGTGCCGGCCATTTCTGAGTCACGAGACTCGTGATCTGGAACAGGCTGGTTACCGCCCACAGAGCGCCGATGAGCAACGATCGCCGCAGCGACACGGCTTTGGCCATGGCGTGGCGCAGCTCGCGCGGCGTGATCCGCTCCTCCGTGCGCGGCGCACCCGCGAGGACACGCTGCATGCGGCGCAGATTCCGCTGAAGCGCGAAGACCAGGGCGAGGAAAATCGGGACGACGACCAGCGCGAAGATCGCAAGAGCATCGCTCGCGGTCGGCTCGTCGTGACTGGAGACCGCCCAGACGATGATCGATGCCGCGATCGCCCACGCTAGAATTCCGCGGTGATCGCCGCGATCCTCAGGGTCGGGCTGCGGGGCGTGACAATGGCGAGAAGCTCGGCTCTTTGAGCATCGTTCACGAGGTAGCGGCTGGTGCGGCCGAAGACCCACGGGTTCGGTGCCTGGAACACCCAGCCGCCTCCAACCTGCTTGAACAAGGCGGCTTCGATCTCTGCGGCGTCCGACATGGCCCTCCGGCGGGCGCCGCCACGTCAGTTGGGTGGCGCCGCAATGGGTCGCACGCGCCAATAGGCGGTGCGGTGACCGCCGTCACAATTTGGCGGATTGGCTCGCCGAGAAAACCGTCGGTCTCTCGCCGTTGCGTCGCAGCTCGGCAAGCTACGGATGTATCGCGTCTGGCAATGGCCGGCCGGTGCGCGGCATGCCCCGAGCGCTGGGACGAGCTCGCGCGCGCTAGGCGATAAGACCGCTGCGGTCGGCACTCGCGATCGCGGCCACGACGGGTGGGCTTTGACGGTTCCCTCACGGCACGTTTTGCCTCGGTACCGCACCACTCGCACATGTAGGTCACATCGACCAGGCAGTCGGTGAAGAGAATTGGCTTGCGGTCCATTGCCGCCATCCGGCGTCTGACAGCCAGGACACGTCGGCGCCGGTTCTGCGGGATAGCTGGCCCATCGGCGGCATTTAGCGCCCGAGATCGTATCCGAACGGTAAATTCCGCCTGAAACTGGCGGCCGGAGCGCCAGCGTTAGCTTCTCCGTCCGTCCTCCATGGAACGGCCGCAGGGCGGCAAGGCGCGCTTGTCTGGAACTGCGGCCGGCGAAGCTGGCACACTGGCAAATGCAATGCAGAGACGGAGACAAGATCATGGCAGCACGCATCCGGCACATCGCACTGTCGGTGAAGGACATCGACGCGACGGCCGACTTCTAGCGAGAAGGCATTTGGGCTCAAGCGCTCACCGAAATCAGAAGGGCCGACCGCTTACCGCGTCTACATGAGCGACGGTGAAATCAACCTCGCGCTGCTGCAATACAAGAGCGAGGTCGGCTCCGGGATCAAGAACCCGGGCGAATTCGTCGGCATCCACCACTTCGGCTTCCAGTGCGACGATCTGGAGCAGCAGCAGAAGCAGATCGAGAAGGCCGGCGGCAACTTCTTCTTCGATCTGGGCGACCCGGACGACGACGACTTCGAGCGCAAGTTCAGAGACCCGAACGGCATCATCTTCGACATCAACTGGAAGGGCTGGACCATGACGACCGGCAAGGTCAAGACCAAGTCGGCCGCAGCCGGTAAGAAGGTGGGCAAGAAGACCAGCAAAGCCCGCCAAGACCGGCAAGAACGCCCGGAAGAAATAACTCCGATCCGAACAGGCGGGCGGCCTTCGTCCGTCGCGTTGAATTTCTGCCAACGGCTTTGGCGGTGGATGCGATCTTCGCGCCGATGTCGGGCGTCCTGCCCGCGGCGCCGATCTCGCGCGCCTCCGGCCGAATAGCGATGTCCGGTCGACGCGCGGGTGACCGATCGAGTCAGCGGTTATAGCGCAGCGAGGAGGATCTGATCATGCGACGACTCATTACCCGGCTCGGCGTCTATACCGCCAGCCCACTCGCGTTCGCGGTGCTCATTGCCTATGCCGTGCTCTGGTACATTTTCAAGCCGGAAACTCTGGAGTGGCACGGAGTGGCGACGCTGGCGACATTGGGCATGACGCTCGTCATCCAGCGCGCAGAGCACCGTGATACTCAAGCCATTCATGCCAAGCTGGACGAGGTCCTGCATGCGTTGGGCGACGCTCGCAACGAAATGACCAAGGTCGACGAGGAAGAACCCGAGGAGATCGAGCAGCACCGGGACCGGATGCGCAAGGACGACTAGGCGGCCGATTGCAGGCGCTGGACGGTTACCCTCGTGCGCGCCCTCAACAGCGGCGCGCATCGCGGAGCCGGCAGAAAATTCATCCGTGATCTCGTTCGCAAGCCGCTACCATCGGCCAAGCCCCGGCGTTCCGGCGGGCCCGCATCGACCCCAGAATGGGGCAAATCCAAACGCCTGTGTCCTTCGGCGCGGCGGCGTGTCGAGTCGCAATTACCGCCTCGTAGCTCCAGGCGGCGCACAACGCCACGAAGGCAACGATCCACCCTATGTCCTGCAAACGCCGGGTCATGCGGCATGGTCACCTCGCTTGGTCTGCCAACCATGACGCATGGGCCGTGGTTCCGCCATGAAGGAGCCCATCCTCCCGGGGATCGTCTTCGGAGTCGTGCCCCGGGTGATGCCGCTGTGCAGCTTCCTCTTGGCGCCCGGTCGACCCGGCATTGACGCGTCGATGGTGTCCGGCAAGTCTGGCGTTCAAAGCTGGCATTCGTGACGCAGCAGACGAAGGTAAAGACTTCCGTGGACGGCGATCCTGATCGGTTAAGCGTGCTTTGGGCGGGAGGCTACTCGATCGCCGAACTCTGGGGCTAGCAGCGAGCCGGTTACGCGGAGCACGTCTGTCGGTCGAAGCCGCCCATGGCCTGCTGTGGGGCATCCTGAGCATCGTGGAATATCAAGTCAGCAAGGGCGCCGGCCACCGTTACCTGCGCGAGCGCCTGTGGGCGGGCGACTGGATCGCCATCGGAAACCTGGAGCCGAAGGTGCCGGAGTCAGCGCTCTGTCGTGTGCCGAAGATCAAGGATGCGAAGTTCGGACGCAAGGTCTCCGCCATCGGCGACGGGACCGTCAAATATACCGGGGTGCGGATCGTTCATGCTCAATTCGACGCCGATCCGCTTGTCTAGCTGGCGCCAGCGCCACGCCGAGGTGGTCGAATGACCTCGCTCGAACGGCCCGCAACGTTTCGAAAGCCGCTGCCCAGGCCGCGCAGGTCGAGCATATTCGCGAGTGGAGAAATGCTGCCGCAATGTTTGCTAATCTCCGCGCCATGAAGCTCGGGAAGGCGATCATTGCCGGCACCATGATGCTGCTCGCGGGCTGCGGCGTCGCAGATCAGTACTCGGCCTTGCCCAAGGTTTTCCGCCAACCCAGCGCAGAACCGCCCCCGCCGGAACCAGAACCCGATGTCAAAGAACTGATCCGTGCCGGCGCCGATACATTATTTACGGGCCATCCCAGTGCTCGTCGCGGTCTCGCGACCTCGTCGCGTCGCGGGGCGAGGCTTTGACGTTTGCGTGAAAGCGGTGGTTCCCGGGGCGATCGATGGCGAACCACGGCCGGTGACCGTGCTTGTGACGCATCGAGCACGGAAAGCTGGCCGAGCGTCACCGGGCCACGTCACAAGACCGCTGTGCGGCAGATACCTACGAACTCGTGAGGCCTTAACGGCGCTTGCAGGCTCGAATGCCGGATATCGTGCCGGCCTGGGGCTGCCCGAGCGAGGCCCGCCGGCGTCAGCGCCGGCGGGACCTCTTCGCGCGACGGGCGCTAAAGGCGCGGCGCCCGCTGCATCACAGCGGACACGGATGACGGCGGCGGTCGCGGCCCATATAGGTGCGCGAAACCGGATCGTAGGAGCGGAAGCGCTCCATGCAATAGGCGACATCCGCGGCGCCGGCTTGATAGCCACTCGCGTAGCCGGCGCCGGTGCGTAGCCTGGCACAGGCGCATAGCCCGGCGCGGGCAAAGAGCCACCGGGGTTCCAACCATAACCATAGCCGTAACCGGGGGCGTAATAGTCGTAATACGGCCCCCGCCCCACCACTGCACGGTCTCGACCGAGGCGTCGGCGCAACCGGCAACGAAGACGGCGCGGCGATCGGCGCCGCGGCGGTCGGAAGTGCCAGCGCGGCGGCGCTCGCGGCGAGGAAAACGGTGGCGAGAAGTCTGCAGGGCGAAGTCAGCGACGATCTCTCTCTCCAGGCAACGTGAGTCAGTCCACCCGGCTTTCAATCTAGATGGCCTGGTTGTCGTTTGGCAAATCGGGCAGCGTCAGACGTGCCACCGTCAAGCGTTCACAGGCAACGCCTGCGCCAGTACGCGATCGCGGTATCGGCGAGTTGATGAGATGTGCAGTCTCAAGCGTGCTAATCATCAACGCGCATGTTGCAGGTCTTGGCAGCCACCAGCCTACCTCAATGCAGGAGAAGCCGATGACAAAATTTGCACTGTACGTTCCGCTACAGGCGAAGCCGTGGTAAGGAGAAAGGAGGTCTGCGGATTTTCTGCGTTCGGCGGTACCCTTGGTGAACGCTGAGGCGGGCACGATCTCGTGGTTCGCCATTCAAGAGGGACCGTCCTCCTTCGCCATCTTCGACACGTTCGACGACGAGGCCGGGCGCGACGCACATCTCAACGGGAAGGTGGCGGCGGCCTTGATGGAAAAGGCCAAGGCGGGCGATCTGTTTGCCAAGGCGCCGGAGATCTACAAGCTTGAAATTCTGGCGGACAAACTTCCAAAATGAGACGTCGCCGCGGAGCGCGTCCTCAGCGACGAGCTCGGCACCGCGCGCCCGTCCACGCCTATCAAGCATCATGGGCTCAGCTAAACGTCCAGTGCCCATGCGGCGGGGCGCTGACGCAATAACACGCCTGAACAAACGCGGCTGTCGCGGCACGATCTGAGTTCGACATGAACGGCCCGGCATAGGCCGTGCCAACAGGAACTTGCAGCAGCGCAACCGCTGTCCGAAGTTCAAAGCCCGAGCGTCCAGGCCTTATTCCTTCGGCTCGGTCTTGTCCGAAGCAGTCCCTTCCCTTGGGTTTCAGCGCGCCAAGGGCGGCATCGAGAGCGGCCAGTCCGCCCGCGACGACTGCCGCGGTGGCCGCCTTCTTCGCCACAGTCTTGAGTTTCGATCGTGCCTTGGGGGCGACTGATCTTTTTCGATTTTCGCGCGGCCTTCGCTTTCGTGATTTTCTTGGTCTTCGACTTCGCTGACCTTCGAGTCTTCGCGGTCTTCGACTTGACTGCTCGCACGTTTCGATGCCGACTTGGACTTCCCGCGCTTGACTGCCTTCTTCATGATCCCTCCTGCCTCCAACGGCCAAGCGTCATATTGGCTCATCTTTCGCCTCACTGGCAAGGGAGGCGCTTGGCGCAGGGGAACAATCAAACGCGTCTACCGACCACGAACCGGCAGCGCCGCACCCAGACATTGCCGCCGAAACGTTTGCCGCCGCGAGCCGCAATCAGACAAGCTGGCGACCGCTTCAACTTCGATTCACCACGAATAGCGCAGCCGTCCGTTACCCGTGTATTGCTGCGACGTACCGGGCGAACTCGCCGTCGAACCATCCGGTGAGCGATAAGCCGTTCCCCGGCAATGACCTCCGCGCCGGCGAAGGTGATGCATCAAAGTCCCGCGACGCGGGGATCGTGCTCCCCGCGTCGTCAGACCATCAGATCGAATTGATGGAAGACCGTGGAGAAGTCGTAGGGACTGCTGGAGCGATCCCGCTGCTGTCCGGCGACGCGTAGTGGGCGCCAGCGAGTGTTGCCGTTGTCCCGCGCCACCGACCACATCGACAGCCGAACGACATTGGGGTCGCTCCGAGCGCGTAGTCGACCAGCGCTTGCGCATCGGCGAGTGTGAATACCTCGGATGCGACATCGTTGACGCCGATCATCGGCGTAATGCCAATCTTGGAGGACAGACCCAAGCTGCTGATCTGCGCTTCGGTCGCGATTGCCGCCTGGATGGCGTCGAGCCCCATCTGGCCCCCGTTGTCGACCGACGGCCCGTAGTCCATTGCCATGATGTTGACCACGTCGATCTTGACTCCGTCGTGCTTGGCGCTCGCAAGGATGTTGAGCCCGTCGGCGGTCAAGCCGGTCGGCAATACCGGCAGCGGAAGGAGATGGTCAGGTCCAGTCTTTTTCAATGAACAAGTCGTCGTATAGTGCGGGGCCATCTGCGACTTACGCTTTGCTCCCATCGCACCAGCCGCATTTCCGACCCGGAGGGTCATCGATCTTGAAGCTCGGGCTCGGCGTGCTGACGCTCATCAACGTGGCGTTGACTTGCTTCGGCGTATCGATGGCCATGATGTCGCCGATGCTGTTCGACAGCGGCGGAGAGCAGGACCAGCTTCTGTGGGCGGTGTTCTGGGGCATTTTTGTTTTCCCCGCCGTCGCGTTTGTTTGTGTGTTCGTGCCCTGGTTATTTCTTTGGCTTAGGTGGCCGCGTACTGCTCTGTTCGCAGCCGCCATTCCAGTTGCGTGGCTTATGATCCTCGTCGCGGGTGATTTTCATCCGTTACTGATGGCATACGCGAAAGCAATTGCGCGAAATGAACCACGGAACAGCCGAGCCCCAAATTTCCACCATTAAAGTCAGCACACGGCCCGATGGTAGATCGGGGCGCTCCCGACGAAACAATCGCTACGGCTTGGGGTGAGAACTCTATCGCGATGGCAACGGACCATTGAATGGCCTCGGCCATGACGGCTACTGGAGAGGGTTCAATACGATGCTCTATAACGATCTGATCAATAACAATAGCGCCGTGCCGCTCAGCAACCGCGGAGAGAGTCCGACTTGGACGAATTTTGGAAAATTGAGCGCGCTGATCGAGATCCACGCTATGACCCCCGATGCGCCTTCCCGCCCGCCGGTGATGTCGACGCACTAAATTAACACGCGCACCACGCCGCCGATGCACCCGGTACGCCCGACGCGGCGCGCATCATGAGCCACCGCCTAGTCGATCGAGATGTTGGCCTCCTTGGCGAGCTTGGCCCACGTCGCCAACTGGCTCGCCACCAGCGCACGCATCTCGCCCGGCGTGGTCGCACGCGGGTCGCCGCCCATGCCCTCGAGCTTGCTCTTGACCTCGGGCACGGCAATGCGCGCGACGCACCTCGGCGTTGAGCTTTTCGACGATCGGCTTGGGCAGTTTCGCGGGACCGGCGAGCCCGGTCCATGAGATGACTTCGAATCCGGGAATGCCCTCTTCCTCCACGGTCGGCACGTCGGGGAAGTCGCGCCAGCGAGTCTTACCCGGTCACCGCGAGCGCGCGGAACTCGCCTGAGCGGATGCGCGCGCTGATCGGGCCCGAGGTCGCCGCGATGAAATCGATGTCACCTTGCAGCAGGCCGGTGATGGCCGGCGCTTCCCCGCGATAAGGAACGTGCAGGAACTTGGTCTTGGTCTCGTTCGCCATCAGCTCGACGGTGGTGTGCAGGATCGAGCCCACGCCGGCGGAGCCGTAGGTCAGTCCTGCAGGGTTTTTGCGCGCCTCATCGATCAATTGCTTAAGGGACTGGAAGCGAGAGTCCTTGCGCACGCAAATGAGGAACGGATAGAAGCTCGCGACCGAAATCCAGCTCGAAATCGTCGACCACCTTGTAGTTTGACATTCTTGGACAGCGCGCCGTGCGCCGGGTGCGCGCTGGGAACGACCAGCAGCGTGTAGCCGTCGGGCTCGCTGCGCGCCACGGTCTCGGCAGCGAGGCTGCCGGCAACGCCGGGCTTGGCCTCGACAATGATCGACTGGCCGAGCCCTTTCGACATCTCGTTGCCGAGGTCTTGCAATGATGTCCACGTTCCCGCCCGGCGGGAAGCCGTGCAGGAACTTGATCGGACGATTGGGGTAATCCTGCGCCGCCGCCGCGCCGGTCAGCACGGCCAGCAATGCGAGCGCGCCAATGGTTGTCCTGATCATGCTAGGCTCTCCGAGATGCCGCCCTCGACCGTCTGCGAGGTAGCCGCTCACTCCCGCTGCCGCAGATAGTCCTGCGTGGGCGGCGGTCCCCAGATGTCCGTCGGCATCGTCCACACCTTCGGCGCCTGCGGCCGGTCGCGATGCCACGGCCGCGGATCGAAGTAGCCAAGCGACTCGTCCAGCATCTTGTCGAGTTCCGTGAACATCTCGACGATCTGGTCGTCGGGATTGCGGTGATAGGTGTAGACGTTGTGGCCGGGACCGTGCCGGCCCGGTCCCCAGATGATGGGAATGTTCTTGCCGCCGAGGAAGTCACAGGCGGTCTGGATATGAGCCCAATCCTTCAGCTCGAAAGCGATGTGATGCATCTGAGTGCGCTTGCCGCGCACGAAGTTCACGGTGTGATGATCCGGGCCGCAGCGCATGAAGACGAACCAATCCTGGATCCAGTCCGACACCCGAAAGCCGAGCACGCGGGTGTAGAACGCGGCATACTCCTTCGGTTCCGGAACCACGAACGCAAGATGGCCAAGCTTGATCGGCCCGATGCCGGTCACCTGCTGGTTCTTGCCGATCGGGGTCTGAGCGGCAAACACCTCGCAGACCGTTCCCTTGGGGTCTTCGAACGCCAGCATCCGCGGAATACCGGGTGTTGGATCGTTGCGCGTCTGACAGCGCACGCCCTCGGCCTCGATGCCGCGCCGGATGTCGTCGAACTCGGTCTCCGGCGCGACCTGGAACGCCAGTCGCGAGCATCGGGCGTGCTCACCCTTCTCGAGCTGCACCGCGAGATCGCCAAGCTTGGTTGCGAGGAAGGCGCGGCCGTTTTCCCGCTCCGCCAGCGCCAGACCGGCGGTCTGAGTGAAATAGTCGATCTGACGGTCGAGATCCGGCGTCTCAAATGTCGCGTGGCTAATTCGCTTGACGTTGATCATGGGCGCTCCGAAGCTTCGATCACATTGCGATGAACCGGCACTCCCGAGGCGACCGGCTTTCGCGGGCTACAATGCTCATTCTCGCCGCCGGTGCCAAGTCCACCTGCTTCGAAGGGTGAACCGCACGCGCCCTGCTCCGGGGTTAAAATGTTCGAGCCGGGGCATCGTGAAATGAACGTGGCGTGCGCAAGTCTCGACCTCGACGCCGTCTGGAAGGCACCACGTCCCGGCCGTCTCCACAACTAGGGAGCTATCGCTTCTGGTTCACTTGCCTGACAATCGGCCACCACAGGCGCTCTTCGCTGCGAATGAACTCCCCGGTTTGTGCGGGCGTCAGGTCGCGCGTGTAGGTGCCGAGGGTCTCAAACCGTTCCACCACCTCGGGTATGGCCACGACCTTGCGAAGGTCCGCGTTGACCTTCTGAATGATCGACTCCGGCGTCCCGGCCGGCGCCATCAGGACGATCCATCCGCTCGACACGACGCCAGGTACGGTCTCGCTGATAGTGGGGAGGTTCGGCAGGTTGGGGAGGCGCTCCCGCGAGGCGACGCCGAGGAGTTTGATGCCGCCGCCCTGGATCCCCGGAGCCAGTCCGGCCAAACCCTCGAACATGATCGGGATGCGCCCGGCGATGACGTCATTGAGCGACACGGACGCCCCGGCAGCATGGACAAATGAAATATTGGCCTTGGCCCGCTCGCGGAACAGTTCGCCCGTGAGGTGCGATTGGCCGCCTCGGTTGGTGGCGCCGAACAGCATCCCATCCGGTGTCTTGTTGGCGAGCGCGATCAGATCGGCGACGTTGCTGACCGGCACGTCCTTGTTGACCGACAGGGCGATTGGCTGCTCACCCACCATGCCGATCGGGACGAAAGCGGTCTGCGAGATTCACCGGCATTTTGCCTTCCTGCTCGATCGGCAGGACGGTGAATGTCGAGGCTTGCGCCACGTACAGGCTGTAGCCGTCCTTCTCGACTGCCGCTGCCGCCTGGGCAGCAATCAGCCCGCCGGCGCCCGGTCGGTTGAGCACGACGATCTGCTGCTTCCACATCTGGGTCAAACGATCCGCGACGACGCGCGTCACCACGTCCGGGCTGTTGCCGGCGGCAGCGGGCGTGATGAATGTGACGGGTTTGGTGGGGTAGTCCTGCGCATGTGCCGACGGGCTCGCCGCCATCACGATGGCGCGCAACACAACCAGCGCCGGATCTCAACCGTCGCATCCGCATTGACCGCTCCTCGATGAGCTGGATTTTCACACTGCACGCGTCCGGCCGCTCACCCGGACGAACACACCAACGGCAGCCACATTAGGCATTCGCAAACGTTCTGAACGATCGTTCACAAAAAACACGTTTCCTCAATGCGAACTTTGCTCCATTGTCAATGGTGGTACGTCACCCTGCCCCCAATCCTCAAGGAGGGTTTCATGCTGGTTCGTTCGGCTACCTTTTGGGCCACGACGCTGGGCGCGATATGGCTGGTCGCGTCGGTCTCTGGTGCGCACGCCCTCACGATGAAAGAGTGCAGCGCCAAATATAAGGCTGCACAAGACTCCGGTACGCTGAAGGGAATGAAGTGGAACGATTTCCGAAAGGCTGAATGTGGCACTGGCGCCTCCGCGCTTCCCACGAGCGCACCTGCTGCCGGTGCCACGCCTGCTGCCGCGCCGCCCCCGCCGACCTCCTGCCGCGACAGCCGCCACCCGTCCAGCCGCGACCCCTGCGCGCTCGGCCGCCGACGCCGTGTTCCCGTCCGCAGTCTCGCTCGAAATATTCGAACGAGTCCGCCGGCAAGGCCCGGATGCACACCTGCCTCGATCAATACAATGCGAACAAGACCGGCAACGGCAATGGCGGCCTGAAATGGATCGAGAAGGGCGGCGGTTACTACAGTGAATGCAACAAGCGGCTGAAGGGCTGAACGTAACGAAGGCAGCACCGCCAATGTATGTTGGCGGTCCGCCACGCGAATCCGTTCATCATCGGGCAGACGCTTCGGAGCCTATCGATCGAGGGTCGCGCAGCCAGCCGGCTGCTCGGCTCGATGGCGAGTGCGCGCAGGCCAATGCTGCGTTCGACCTGCGGGAACCGCGGAAATGAGGGCGGCCTTACGCCGCGACGTCTGCAGCCGCGACCTGTTCGACCTCGAACCGGTACATGCGCCCGACCGGAATCGCTCGCCCACCAGCAGTCCCGCGCTTCGTCATAACCGTAATCGCCGCAGAGGCGGGATGAATCGAACTCGGCTATTGCCGTCGCATCTTCCCAGAGGTCGAAAAGCGGCTGCAGAGGTTGGCGAGCCGCGACCTCACCGTTCTCCGGCAAGAATGCAGCGCACGATCTGAAACACGGGGAGCCCCTTGGTTCCGAACTCAACGGCGGTGCGGTACACGAGCTTCGTTGCAGAAGTTTGACAGCGCGAGGGTCGGCGACGCTCGCCGAACTCGGCCACACCCAGATTAAGGCCATGAATTATGACCAATTGGCTGAAGACGACCCTTCTGTCGCGGAATGAAGCCGTCCGATGCTGCACTGCGGTGTCGAGCGGTTCGTAGCCTGCGTGGGGCGAGCCCCTGTTCGCGAGGAGCACTGCGGCCTCGCTCGGCGGGAAGACCCAGCGTGCTCGATAACGATCTCGCGCGACGAATCCGTTCGATCCGTTGGCGATGGCGAACGTTTGAAGTGCTGCGGCGAGTGATGCGGGAAAATCACAGTCGAACGATTTCCGGCAACAGCCGGGCAAAGCCCCAATTCGAGCACCCTCACAGCCAACGAGTTCTGCCGCGAAACCTGCACCGCAGGTTTGCGAAGGGGGCCGGCCATGTGGATCGTCTTCTATATCGCGACCATCGCATCGCTCAGCGCCTTGGGGCTGGTCTCCTAACGTGCTGCCTGGAGACGAACGACGACGATTCGGATGCTTGACGCAGACGCAGCGTGGCAGCCAGCGATCCCGACGCCAGGCTTTCATCTCTTATGAAGTTGCATTGACGAGCAGCACATCGGCTGCTGGCGACAGACCGCGGCGCGCTTAACGCGGGCTCCAGCGACCTTGCGGCTCAAGCTGAGATTGAGAATCAGGAGCAGCGACCTCATCGCCGCTCACTTGCAGCGAGGCGCACGCGTCGCCGCAGAGAGCAAGCAGTAGCGAAACGCTGCTCGCCTGCTCGGTCGTTGTCGGATTGCGTGGATGGTTATCGCCCTGGATGAAGCCCGGTGCTTCGCTCCGGTCGGATCAACAAACAGGTGACGTCAGGCGCGCTTGGTCCACGCCATCAGTCGGGCGGGTCTCGCCAGCCCTGCTTGTTGCGCCGTGGAAGTCACGGCCCGACGCAGGACCGGCGTTACCCGAAGCGCTTACGAAAGAGGCGGCCGAAGAGCACCGATCGGTGTCCCTTTGAGCCGCCTGTTTTCGCAACGCTCAGCCCCGAGCGGCCACTGGCTGCGGATACTTGCCGATCGGAGCCTTGCCGACCGGATACTTGCCGATCGGAGCCTTGCCGACCGGAGCTGCCGGCGGCGGCGGCTCCTTTGCGCGGCAGATCGGCGGCGGCGGCGTGCGCTCAGCATGGCCAAGGTTGCAGCCGTTACGGTCAGAATCTTCAGCATGACTATTCCCCTGTGTTTGGACAGCATCGCTGCGGAAACCTCGCACGAGGCCACCGAGGGACGCCCCCTGTCTTCACACCATCACTGGCCGAGCGATTTTCACGGCTGCATGGTTAAACGAGAGATGACCTGACAGCTGACCGCCACACAACGAAAAAACGCCCCGTTCAGCCGCATCGCGATGGTTTGTCGGCGAGTGTTACACAGTACGCCACCCATCGTTCGATGAGAGCGGCGCCATCGGCGCGAAAACTGTCATGTCAGCGACTCGACGTCACAGTAGAAAGCCCGGGGCTCCCACCCCGGGGCTCTTATCCAGCACTCGGTTAAGAGGCTCGTTAACGTCTCGCTCAGTAACCGCCGCCCCAGCGGTAGTTGAAGCCGACGCGCACGATGTTGTCGGTGAAGCGGCGGGTCTCCGAAATGACCTGCCCCAGCACCGGCGTGGCGAGCGTCTGCTCGGTTTTGCCGAGGTCGATGTAGAGATATTCGAGCTTGGCGGTCCAGCCACCGCCGATGGCGCCTTCGACACCGGCGCCCGCGGTCCATCCGGCCTTCACGTCCTTGAAGGTCCCGGTGACAGACGCGCCGGGGCGGTGAGCGTGGCGGTATCCTTGACCTGACCGTACGCGACACCGGCCGTCCCGTAGAGCAGAACGTTTGGCGACCACAACACACCCAGGCGGGTGCGCGAGGTGCCGAACCAGGTGAGCTTATGGTCGGTGGTCAGGTCGTGAGCGGAAGCGCCGAGACCTGAGCGTCGTACCGCCCTTCTGACCCGAGGCTTGAATGTCGGTTTCGAAGCCGAGCACCCATTGGCCGAACTGATAGTTGTAGCCCGACTGGAAGCCGCCGATGACGCCGTCGACCTTCTGGGATTCGGAGAACGTGCCGACCCCGAGCAAGCTCACCTCGTCCTTGGCCTGCCCCCAGCTGTAGCCGATGTTGCACGCCCCAATAGAGCCCGGTCCAGCTATAGACCGGCGGCGGCGCATAGGCCGGCCGCGCGAGATCGGCCGCGACAGCGGATCCAGTCAATGCGGCGAAGGCCACGCCGGCAAGCAAAAACTTCTTCATTTTGGTACCCTCCTGGTTCAGCCCCGCGCGATCCCCGCCCGGAAAACTGAAGCCACCTTACACGCGCTCCATTCGAGTCCGTTGCGTTTGAGCAACAGTTGAGCTGAATCGTTGCCCTTGGCCTCACGGCCCTTTAACGTTTCAAATTGCGCTGGTGCTGATTTCCTTCGACCCTGCGCAGCCCGCTTTGCTGGGCTTTCCGATGCGGCGCCGCGGTCGCGCCCACGTCATCCCGGCACAGGCCTATCCAACCGGCGCACGTCAGCAGGCGAAGCGGCGGCTAAATCGGGATAAAACCTGCCGGCGAATGACGCTCGAAACATTCCCTGCGCTATGGCGTTTCCGGGTGTCAGATCCAAAATCGGGAGACCAGACAAAATGAAGTTTGCCCATTTCGCTCACGTCTGGGGCAAACCAGGAATGACCCCATATCAGCGCTACGAACAATTGTGGCGCGAACTGCAATTATGCGACGAGCTCGGCTTCGACTACGGCTTCTGCGTCGAGCACCACTTCCGCCCCGATGAAAGCTGGATGTCGTCGCCGAGCTTGTATGCGGTGGGCGCCGGCGCACGCACGCGTCGAATGCGCGTTGGCCCGATGGGCTATATCGTTCCGCTCTATCATCCGTTGCGACTTGCCGAGGAGATCGCGATCGTCGATCAAATGCTCGGCGGACGCATGGAGGTGGGCCTCGTTCCGGGATCAACGCCGACTATTTCCGACCATTCGGACTCGACTATAGTCTCCGCAAGTCGCCGACAATGGAATTTGTCGATTACCTGCGCGCGGCCTTCGGCGAGACCCAGCCTTTCTCTTTCCACGGCGACGAGTTCCACACCGACAGCGCCGAGCTTGCGGTGCAGCCGTTGCAGCGCCCGCATCCTCCGCTCTGGATGATGAGCCGCGATCCGCAAACCCTCGAGTTCTGCGCGCGCAACGCCATCAACCCCGGCTATTTCTTGGTGTATCCCCGCGCCGACGCCGCGCCGCGCTACCGCACGTTCCTGGAAAACTGGGGCAAGGCGGGCTGGTCGCGCAAACCTCAGATCGCCTACTGCACGATCGTCCATGTGGACGAGACCGACGAGAAGGCACGCGATGTCGCCCTGTTCAGGGCGAGCCGCGCGTACGAAGGCTTTCTGCCGCCGCAGCAGCCCGGTGAGACATTCGATGACCGCGTCCGCACCCACGCCAAGAAATTCATCGGACGCGGCGAACCCGGTGCATCCGAGATCATGGCCAATCTGTTTGATCCGCAATACCTCATGCAGCACGACCTCGTTTTCATCGGATCGCCCAATACGGTGGCCGAAAGATCCGCGCCGCGGCGGAAGCTGGCTTGTTCAATACCTTCATGGGTGAGTTCAATTTCTACGATCTGCCGGAAGACGATCTCATGCGCTCCATCCGACTGTTCGGCGAGAAGGTGATCCCGGCTTTGCGCGCGTACGAGCCGTTCTGGAGGCGCTGTCGCAGGACAACGGGCGGCCAGCCGGAACGATTCTCTTTCAAGCGACCGCCTTTGGTATGGGCCGCCCAGCCTATTGCGCCGCGCGCAAATCCGGGCGCCCGGCCAAACGCGTCGTATTCAGACGATGAATCGCGTAGCAGATGATGGCGCCGACGACGAAGGGAAGCGCCGACCACATGTAGAGATTCTGGACCGGAAGACCGACGAACAAGGCGCCCACCAGCGGCCCTACGATCGAGCCGACCCGTCCCAGCCCCAACTGCCATCCCGATCCGTTGGCGCGCAGCGACGTCGGGTAGATCAGCGCACCGGCCACGTTGAGGCCGGATTGAATGCCCAGGACGCAGAAGCCGGCGAAGAATGTTGCGGCCAGCAATGCGCGTCTTGGAGGTCAATCCTGCAAAGCCGATCGAGCCGACCAGCCGGGACGGCGATCACGAACATGATCGCTATGGCGAGAAAACGGTGCCGTTGGAGCCACCAGCACAGCACCAGCGCCCCCACTGTGCCGCCGACCTGCAACATGGTGCCGGCGAGAGCCGCCGTCGTCGGCGGAAGTTGGGCGGCGGTGAGCAGCGTGGGGGTCCAGCTGAGAAGAAAGAAGTAGCCCATCAGGTTGAGGGCGAACAACAGCCACAGCAGCGGAGTAATAAGCGCGAGCCCGTCGCGGAAGAGATAGGTCGGATTGAAACCCGGAAACTGCGTCTCGCCCTCGATCACGAACCGGGCGTTGGGCGGCACTTTGAAATCCGGCCGGATCGCCGCGATGAGCTGTTCCATCTTGCCGCGCTGGCTTTCGCGGATCGCCATGAACTTGATCGATTCCGGCAGGCCGAACATCGCGGCGACGGCGATCACGATAGGCGCGATGCCGCCGATCATGAACAGGATCGGCCAGCCGTATTTCGGCACCAACACAGCGGTCACGATCCCCGGGATGGCGCCGCCGATCGGCACGCAGCCCACAGCAATGATCGCAAGCGTCGCCCGGAGCTGGCGCGGCGCGGACTCGGCGTTGATCGCGACCACGTTCGGAATAACGCCGCCGATCCCGAGCCCGGCAAGCAGCCGTAGCCAGAACATTTGATCGAGGTTAGTCGAATAGGCCGCCGCCCAGGTAAAAACACCGAACACGATATTCGAGCTGACAAGCGCCGCCTTCCGCCCAAAGCGGTCACCCACCCATCCGAATAGTGCCGAGCCGAAGAGAATGCCAACCAGGCTGGCGCTGAAGACCGGACCGAGCGCTCCGGGCGCCACACCCCAGGACTGCACGAGATGGGGAGCGGCAAAAGCGATCGCAGCGATGTCATAGCCGTCGATCAGAACAATGAAAAACGACCAGACGATCAGCTTGATCTGGAATGAACTCAGTCCGCGTTCGTCGAGCAGACGTGAAATCTGAACTACCGGCTGGTCAGTCATCGTTCCCCCTCTGCTGCTTTCTTGCGAGGCAAGCGCCACGAACGGAATGCTATGTCATCACGTACACGATGAGAATCAGGCCACAATTCAGAGCCTTCGGAACAATTGCGCGTGCCGAGGATCTGACACGCGACGACGAGTGCCGCGCATCGACGGCATTGTTACGCACAGCCTTGCCGATCACAGCGCGGCCTTGACGATCCGTCCGGTCGACTCCACCAGCCAGCGTTCGCTCTTGAGCGGCTTGCCGTTGAGCCGCGCCATTAGCCAGTCTGCAACAAGCGTCGGCGGGAACGGCCCCAGATTGGCGGCCGGCACGTTGCCGACGGAGTGCCGGCTGTCAGCATAGACCACGAGTTGCCGAGGACCGCTCATGGCGTGGATCATGCGCTCGGTGTGCTCGAGCGGGCTGAGCTCGTCGGCTTCGCCTGCCACCACCAAATAGGGGTGCGGATCTTCTCGATATGACCTTCCCAGGTCAGCGTCTTGACGAATTCATCAAACTTCGGTTCGTCGGTGTAGTTCGACATCCACATGAAGCGCTTCTTGAAGGTGGGCGAAGCTTCCTCGAAGATCGTATGACAGCCGGGTTCGAGGCACGTGGAAATGACCGCGGTGGCGGCAACGCGCGGTTCGTTTGCCGCCAGGATGGTTCCGAAAAACGAGCCAAAGCTCGTACCGGTCACGCCGACCTTCTGCGGGTCGATCTCAGGCCGGCGTATCAGCCAATCCACCACCGCCGGGCCGGCATCGATCCAGTTCTGCATCGATACATAGACGCCAAGCAACGGGCTTTCGTACTGGCCTGGTCCGTCGATGGCCAGGACAGCAGCGCCACGCATCATCCAACGGTCGTTGGCGAGCGCCACGCTGGTCTCCCTTGAAACTGTCCATGCCGGGAATGACGATGATCACCGGAAGCCTGCCGCCGTTGTAGCCCGGCGGTAGATGAAACCAGCCCGGGATCGATCCGCCCTTGAACGGGATTGAGACCGCTTCGATCTTGTGGTCCGCCAGACGCGCATAATTGGCGTAGCAGTCGCGCTTCTTGGCGTGCAGGGCGAGGTGCTGCTTGCCGGAATCGTCATACGGCCACTCAGCCGCGCCGTAGTGGATGGCGGCCATGTACCAGTTGTCGCGCGCCGTCACCGGATTGCCGTCGGCCTCGGCGTCGCGTGCCTTCGCCTCTCGCCGCTTGGCGGTGCTCTCGAAGGCCGGACCGATATCGGCCATTTTCTGCACGCGGGCGCGGATGGCAGCGAAGTCGGCATTGGCTTCGACGCCGCACGGGGCGGAAAGATAAATCGATCGCGGCTGGTCCCAATCGATCCCATTGGCACGGATGATATTATCGAGCGCCCAGCGCTGCTCGGCGAAGCGCCTGGTCGTCGCTGCGCCGTCTGCCTCTGCAAATGCAACGCCGCGCGAGGCGGCGAGAGCCGCTCCGGTGCCCACGACGGAACGTAGAAAGCGGCGACGGTCCATGACGATGCCTCCCGTGCTTTTCGTTGACGACGTTTTTGCTCTGAGCGACGGACCCGGCCGACTTCTTCAGACGAAGACAAGCGGGGCCGCCATCTTTCGTCAGGGCGTCAGGGATGCGGCATAGGCTGCGATCGCCAGCATGTCGTCATTGCTCAGCCTGTCGACCACCTGCTTCATCAGCGCCGCCGACGTTCCGGTGCGTTCGCCGCTCTGCATGTTCCAGAGCTGCCGAACGATGTAGTTGGGATGACGGCCCGCAATGGCGGGCACCTCGCCCAGGCCTCGCAGCGTCTGGCCATGGCAGATGCCGCACGCAATCGTCTTGCCGCCGCCGCCCGTGCTCGCCAACTCCTTGCCCCTGGCGATGCTGCCTTTCGGCACATAGGCGACGAAGCCAGAGCTGGGATCGCGGTAGACCACGACCTCCTCGTCTTCCGGCACTTCGATGATGCGGTCGCCCAGCGGCTCGCTGCCGCCGTCGGGGTGAACAAGCCGCTTGTTGCCCTGGCCGATGTAGGACTTCGGCACGACGTCGGTCTCGACCACCCGGATCCATGGGCTCGGCTTGACCGCGGCGAAATAGTCGGCGGCATCCTTGATCTCCGCATCCGTGATGACCTTGGCCATGGTCACCATGGTGGCGCTGAACTTGCGGTCGCCGCTCTTCCAGTCGGCCATCTGGCGAATGAAATAGGCGGCCGGAAGACCCGCGACATAGGCGGATTCGTCGTGACCCGCGCCGTTCGGGAGATGACACGATCCGCAGGCGCGCACCTGCGTATCCTTGTTGCCGAATTGCACGATCTTGGGCATCGACGGGTACCGCTCCGGAAACCAGTTCGGGATGTCGTACATGTCGTCGGCCTTCGCCCGGGTGATCGACAGCGTGCTGCCGGGCGGCGCAGGCCGCACCCGGCCGCCTTCGAAGCGGGGCGGAGGCACAACCTTTTCCGTCACCGGGAACGCCCAATCCGGCTTGTCCGCCGCCGCCGCGACGGCGGGCAGGAGCGCGAGCGCGAGCACGCCGATGACGTTCTTCATGACACCTCCCAGTTGGCTTTTGTTCAAGCTTTGACCGGCATCCCGCCCGACCGGTTGACAGGCAGGGATGCTTTCATGGCGCCCTCGATAGTCAAGTGGGTTGCTTCGATGATTCCGTGCAGCCGCCACTTGACGATCGTGATCCGGTTCTTGGATGCGCAGCCACGGCGGCGGCCGTGAACACGATCGCAGAAACGCGAAGCGCTGAAGCAATATCTAGCTGGGCAGCTTCGCGCCGCGATCGAAGCTATCCGTTACGGGTTTGCAGGCGCATCAATGACGCTGACATGCGCGCGCGACAATGCGCCAGCCTTGCGGAAACCGAACCCAGGTTTGCATCGTCCGGCCGACCTTGCCTGACTGCGGCCGCCGAGACAGCGTGGATACGGTTGCAAAATCGTTGCCGTAGGTGGTGATCACGGTACGCTCACGCCTTGGCCCCACGCCCGAGGCGACGACCGCGCCTCGAAAGGCCTTAATCTCCGGATAGCCGTAGAGGTTTTCGGCGATCCCGTAGCGGATGGTGAAGGGACTGTCGAAGAAAAAGCCATTGAGCGCTGCAACGTCGTTGTTTCCCAGCGCCCGATCATAAGCCGGCGAACTCGGCTTCGATCTCTCGGACCACACTGGGATCGTTAATGACCATTTTTGACTGCGCAGCAGGCCTCCGCACCGAATGCGGCGCTCGCGGCGACAACCGTGCCGCCGGTCAGAAATGCACGCCTGGAATCGTCGGGCCCGCTCATGGGAACGCACTCTTTCAGGTGACGGCTCGTCCTGATAACGCCCGGCCTGGCCAAATCGAACCCGACCCGCGGATGCTTGCAGCATTGCTGATGCTTCATCCGTCGCTACTTCAGGATCTCGAGTGTCAGCGGCTTGAGGCGGAAATTGTTGCAGGGATTGAACAGCACCGGACAATTGGAGATGGCGACGATCTGCGGCATGAGCGCATGCATGACCATGTAGTCGCCGGGCTTGCCCTTGGGCGCGCGGATCTCCCACACGCCGTTTGCGTCGTAAGCCACCGTCATGAAGACGTTGAAGCAGGCGTCGACATTGAAGCTCCAGCGGTCCATGCCGTAGCCGCGAACCGCCGTTTCGAGGTTGGACTGGCAGTTCGGGGCGCCCTGCCCACCTCGCCGTAGCGTCCGGTGTTCAAATGCTCGCTGCAGTAGCCGCCGCCGCAATAGTTCTCGCCGGTGAGGTCCTCTTCGATCTGCCACATCCTGCGGGTACGGTTGCTGTAGAGCACATGCGGGGCCGTCAGCTTCCAATTTAGATTGACCGCACGGCTCGAATGCATCGAGAGCAGCTCGCGGACGTCGTCCCGGTTGAACGAGATCAAGTCGGCCACCTGCTCTCCCTCGGGTTGGGTGAGCTTGAGCCGCTGTCCGGCCTCGATCTCGAAGCTGATGTTTCCGGCCGGGGCGGGAAGTCACCGGCTCACCCGGTTCGAGAACGGCGGTTGCTTGGCTCATGTTCGAACAGACTTCCTGAGGAGTGAGCGCGGGCGAGCACGCCTGCGCGCATGAGGTCAGACGTTCGCGACGATATCCCGCCAGGTCCGTTCGCTCAATTGATGCAACACCGGCATTTTCCGGACCTGTCGCCGTTCCAAATCACGCAGTCAATAACTATCTTCATTGCGTAGTCGAAATCGGGCGTCGGATCGCGGAAAATTGCCGTTGGGCACTCAGAACAGCTCGTACAGGTCGAGGAAATAGTCCCGTTTGCGTTCGTTGAGCGCATTGCCGCCATAGGCGTGCATGAAGCCATCCACAGCAGCGCTTCCGAACCGCTCCGACAGCCCCTCGACGACCAGAGCGATATCAGCGTAGGGGTCGGCACGACCGGCATGACCGCAATCGATGAAGGCGACGGAGCGGTCGTTGCCGACGATCAAATTGCTCAAGCGTCGCGTCGCCATGAACGACAGCCACCTGCTCGTCCGGTTTGCGTGTCCTCAGCCGCTCGAGCAGGGCGGCGGGAGATACATCCCGGTTGCGCGACGCAAAGTGCGCAGGATCGATCAGGCCGCTTGTCGACCAGCACCCCCGCCCTTCCAAGCCGCACGGCAACGCTCTCATCGAAAGGGCAGTCCCGCACTGGGATCGCGTGCAGCGCCGAGAGCGCGCGAGCGAGCGCCGGCACCACGATCTCCGCCGGAAGATCGGTTTCGTCGGCGCTCGATCCGGCCAGAGCCTCGCTCAGCACCGCGACGAAGATCGCCGGCATCATGCACCTTCACCGCCGGCGCAACACGAACGCCCTGATGTCCAGAGCCAAGCCGTGCGATCGATCTCCTCTCTCAGATCGTGCGCGGCAGGTCCCTGCGCAATCTTCAGGAAATGCGAGGCGCCTACCCGAAACACCGACGCAGCGCTCATGCCGGACCGCACGCGCTCGATGCGCCCGTGGGACAGCGCGGGATGCCAGGCTGTTGGCAGCACCGACAGCAGACGCTCATGTTCCGCGGCCGACAGCATGGCCGCCCATATGGTTCAGTGGTTCCCGGCAACCGGCAAATCCTTTCAGCGGCGCGAACCTAGACCGGCATCCACGCGGACCAAGCAGAAATCAATGCGCGCGAGCCGGCTGCCAGGAAGACCAGAGCAGGAAACCCGGCGGCATGTTCGCGATCAGGATTTGTGAACGGAGGGCGCGGGTCTATACTTGCCGTATGCGCACACGTTCCACCTCTATCCTGCGGTTCCCATTATACCTCGTGATCGCGTGGGCGCTGCTGCTGGTCGTCCATGGTCCGACGCACGCGCAGACGGTCGCCGCCGTATTCGATTTCGAATTGATCGACACCAGCGTGGAAGGCGAGATCAACGGCGTGCGCGTCGACGAGCAGGCGCGCCTGCGCCACCTGAGCGATCAGTTGCGGCAACGGCTGACGAACTCAGGCCGGTTCTCGCTCGTCGACATCGCGCCCGTCGCGAGCGGAGGCGCGGGCGAGCAACCTGCAGGGCTGCGGCGGCTGCGATATGCAAATGGCCAAACGCCTGGGAGCGGAACTCGCGATCACCGGCACCGTCCAGAAGGTATCCAATCTGATCCTCAACATGAACATCTACGTCCGCGACGTCTCGTCAGGCGCGACCGTCACCGCCATGAGCGCCGATATGCGGGGCAACACGGACGAGTCCTGGTCGCGCGCGCTCGATTACCTGATCCGCAACCGGTTGCTCGCGCCCGACTATGGGGTGCGCCGATGATCCCTCTCTTCCAATCTAGCGCCGGATTCGGCGCAGCGACGTGCGCGCCCACGCCCTGAGTTGAGTCCGGGCGGCAAAAGGCCCATTCTCCGACTCGTCACAAAGGCCGGAACATCATGACCGTCGCACGCTTCCCGTCGCTCGCCCATTGGGGCGCCTTCACCGCGCTGGTCGAGAACGGGCGCGTGATCGGCTGCGAGCCGTTTGCGCGCGATCCCGCGCCCTCGAACATGCTCGAGGCCATCCCGGAGATGGTGCACTCGCCGCTGCGCATCGCGCGGCCGGCCATCCGCGAGGGGTGGCGCGAGGGCAAGCAGCGCACCGGTACCGAGCGCTTCCACGAAGTGTCATGGGACGAGGCGCTGGATGCGGTCGCCGCGGAGCTTGCGCGCGTGCGCGAGACGTTCGGCAATACCGCGATCCTCGGCGGCTCCTATGGATGGTCGTCGGCCGGCCGCGTCCACCATGCCCGCAGCCTGGTGCGGCGGTTCCTGTTCCTCGGCGGCGGCTGCGTCGACCAGGTCGGCAACTACAGCTTCGGCGCTGCGCAGTACCTCCTCCCGCGCGTGATCGGCACATTCCAGCCGGCCGTCGGCCAGATCACGGACTGGTCGTCGATCGTCAAACACACACGCCTCATCCTCGCGTTCGGCGGCCTCGCCACCAAGAACGGCCAGGTGACCTCCGGCGGCGCCGGCGCACCACAGCATGGAAGCGTGGCTGCGGCGTGCGAAGGACGCCGGCATCGAATTCGTCTCCATCAGTCCGCTCAAATCCGATGCGCCCGACTTTCTCGGCGCGCAATGGGTCCCGATCCGGCCGAATACCGATACCGCATTGATGCTGGCGATGGCGCACACTCTGCTCAGCGAGGAGCGCCACGACGCGTCATTCGTCGCGCGCTATTGCACCGGCTTCGAGGCGTTCCGCCGCTATCTCCTGGGTCTCGACGACAGCATGCCGAAGGATGCGCAGTGGGCCGAGGCGATCACCGGCGTTGCCGCCGACACGATCCGCGAACTCGCGCGGCGCGCAGCCGCGACGCGCAGCATGATCACCTGCGCGTGGTCGCTGCAGCGCGCGCATCACGGCGAGCAGCCATACTGGGCGGCCATCGTGCTGGCGGCGATGCTGGGCGGCATCGGCCTCCCCGGCGGCGGCTTCGCGTTCGGCCACGGTTCGACCAATGGCATCGGCGTGCCGCGCGTCGATGTCGCGGGACCTGAGGTCCCGCTGCCGCTCAACCCGGCGCGCTCCATGATCCCGGTCGCGCGCATGGCCGACATGCTGCTCCATCCCGGCGAGAGCTACGAATTCAACGGCCGCCAGCTACAGCTATCCCGATATCCGGCTGGTCTATTGGGCGGGCGGCAATCCGTTCCATCACCACCAGGACCTCAACCGGCTGCAGCGCGCCTGGCAGAAGCCGGAGACGGTCATCGTCCACGACAGCTGGTGGACGCCGACCACGCGTCACGCCGACATCGTGCTGCCGGCGACCACCACGCTCGAGCGCAACGACGTCGGCGGCTCGTCGCGGGATTCCTTCGTCCTCGCCATGCACCGCGCCATCGATCCGATCGGCGAGCGCCAGGAACGACTTCGACATCTTCCGCGCGCTGGCGCGGCGCCTCGGCTACGAAACGGCGTTCACCGCGGACCGCGACGAGATGGGCTGGTGCCAATGGGTCTACGACCAGGTGCGCGCGAGCGCGACGCGCCAAGGGCGTCGCCCTTCCCGGCTTCCAGCAGTTCTGGGCCGAGGGTTTCGTCGAGACTGCCGCCGCCCGAGCGCGACTACGTGCTGTTCGAAGACTTCCGCCGCGACCCCGAGCGCCATCCGCTCAAGACGCCGTCCGGACGGATCGAGATCGTCTCCGACGACGTCGCCGGCTTCGACTACGCGGACTGCCCGTCCCACCCGACCTGGCTGCCGCCGGCGGAGTGGCTCGGAAGCGCCAGCGCAGCAACGCTGGCCGCATCCACCTGGTCACGCACCAGCCGGCGAGCCGCCTGCACAGCCAGATGGACCCGGGACCGGTATCGCGCGGCCAAAGGTCAACGGCCGCGAGCCCATTCGCATCAGCCCGCCGGACGCCGCGAGGCGCGGCATCCGCGACGGCGATATCGTGCGCGTGTTCAACGCGCGCGGCGCCTGCCTCGCCGGAGCGGTCGTCGACCCGGCGTGATGCCGGGAGTCGTAGTCATGGCAACGGGCGCGTGGTTCGATCCGGCCGACGCGGCGGGAGCGCCGGAGCGGCACGGCAATCCCAACGTGCTCACGCTCGACATCGGCACGTCGCCGCTCGCGCAAGGGACGAGCGCGCTCACCGCGCTGGTCGAGATCGAGCGCTGGGACGCGCCGGCGCCGGCGGTTCGCGCGTTCGCGCCGCCGCAATTCGCCGCCGCGGGTTAGGGCCGAACGGTCCGGCGGCGACACCGCAGGCCGGTTCGCCGAGGCGGCGGAGACTTGTCACGATCGCCGTTATCATCTTCGTGCTTGTCACAGGTCGTTAGACGCGCCTCGCTTAGCCTTCGACGTCGGTCTCGGGTCGGTCATTGCCTCGCGACACTTCATCGTGCCAGCGACCATCCTTGTCCTCGTACGAGATGCCGGTCGTCTCTCCCGGGACCACTTGCTCCTTCGCTGCGCGCTCCGCCGCCTTGCGAGCCAGGTCGTGGGACGGGAAGGTCTCGGAGAACACGCCATCGGCGCGGTAAGCCCAACCGCCGTCATGTTCGACGATCTCATAGGTGATCTTGCTCATGTATCGCTCCTCTGCTGGTACAAGAGTAATTGCGCTGGCCGCTCGAGCTCCGAATGCAAGTCGCGCTTCCGCCCGTCGCCGCGAGGCGGTACGTCCACAGGCCGCAGCGGTTCTCTAAGGTAAGCATTCAGGTCGCGCAGAAACCACTCGCCGCCCTGAGATTTGATCCGCGGAAAACCGGTTTTCCGTGATCTCGCGCCGGCCGGATGCGCGGCGAAGACGAATTCGCGGTCGGCCGCCTCGCTGGAATCCAGTGCTTTGCGCCCAGCGTGTTGATCGATGCCAGCGCGGTGCGATCGAAGTCGCTTTCTACGCTCCCGTCAGGCTGCTATCTTGCATGCTTCGTTGCAATAGGAGGTCGCTATCATGTCCCATTTCATGGCCATCGCCGCGCCGGCTTTGCTGCTGGCGGCCACATCGGCTATGGCGAATGAGATTGCCGTCACGGCAGTTCTCAGAAAAATCCGCGATCGAGAGTAGCACTCGTCCGGGTTCGGATCTCGCACCCGTCAGGATCGCGCAGCGCGCCAAGGATGGCGCAGCCGCCAGAAATCCGCCGCGGCGACACCTCCGGCAACCGCGGACGTCAAAACCGCGGATGGCAAAGACGTGGGCACCGTCACGTTGACCCAAACCCGTGCCGGGCGTACGCCTCAGCGGTACGCTCAAAGGCTTGCCGCCGGGCGAGCGCGCGTTGCACGTACACTCGGTCGGCAAGTGCGAGCCGCCCTTCACCTCGGCCGGTCCCCATTTCAATCCCGCGCAGAAGAAGCATGGCAAGCTCAACCCGGAAGGCCATCACGCCGGCGACATGGACAATATTACTGTTCCGGCAAACGGAAACCTCACGCTCAAGATCGTGAACAAGGACATCACCCTGGAAAAGGGCAAGCCCAACTCCGTGTTTCAGGAGGGTGGCACCGCCGTGGTGGTCCACGCCGCCAAGGACGACTACACAACCGACCCAACCGGCAATGCCGGCGATCGCATCGCCTGCGGCGTCGTCAAATAAGCGTACCCGCGTTGCGGGCGCCCGAGTCGGGCGCTCCTCCGGCAGCGCGACCGTTGGCGAAATCCGCCCCATCGTCAGGTGATGAGGAGCACGGTGCTTGCTTTGCCTCATCCGGAGGCGCGAGCGAAGCAAGCGCGTCTCGAACGATGGGCGGCCACCGATGCGCGCCATGAGCCGGCCTTGCGGCGCTCTCGCCGTGATCGAACAGAGCTGCGTACGGCTGCGCGCTAATGCGTCCCCTTGATGGCCTCGCCGTCCAGCTTGGTGAATGGGACGAAGGGCACGGGCCTGCCGTTGTAGATATCGGAGCGCTTGACGGCGATCTGGCCGCCCGCCGCGGCCTCCTTGACGACCTTGAGGATACGCTGCGCCCCGGAGGCCCGACCGGGATCACCATGATCCCGTCGGGCTTGAGTTGTTGCAGCAGCGGCGGAGGAATGTGATCGATGCCGCAGGTGACGATGATCTTGTCGAACGGCGCCGCCTCCCCCAGCCGTAGTAGCCGTCGGCGTATTTGGAATTGATAGCCTTGTATTCGGTGTAGCCGCGCTGGATGAGGGCGTCGTAGACGCCGCGGGTGCGCTCGGCCAACGGCTTGATGATCTCGATCGTCCACACCTTGTCGGTAAGGTTCGAGAGATAGGCCGACTGATAGCCGGAACCGGTGCCGATCTCGAGCACTTTCTCGCCCATCTTGACATCGATCGAGCTTGTCATGCGCCCTACCACGCGCGGCCCGGTGATGGTCACGCCGAAACCGATATCGTGGTAGTTGACGTCGTAGATCACCGCACGGTCGGAGGGTCGGCAGAACTCCTCGCGCGGTGTCATCAGAAACGCGCGCTTGTTGCGCGCCTCCCAAAGGTCGACGTGTCCGACCATGTTCTGGAAACGCTCGAAGCGCGCGCGAAGATATCTCGGATCCTCGCCGCGGTTCTCCTGCATCCACCTGACGAACGCCGCAGTGTCATTCATCGGCGGCGAGGCGTCCCAGCTGTAGGGCTTGGGCACCGTGGCGCGCGCCTTGAACGGAAAGGCGGCGCTGGCCGCGGTTGCCGCCGACAACGTCAAGAACGTGCGTCGCTGCATTTTACTGGCCCTTACGTCAACCGATCCGGCTGAAAGAACCGCCGGCTGATGCGCCCAATCACTCTTGCCGCAAATCCCCATTCCAGAGAATCCGTCCAAGCGAAAGATAGGCTGGGCCATGCTGGTGGAGCAACACGGAACGGCTCGAGGGATCGGGTGAAGACCCACAGCGGACGATTTGGCTTCAGTGCTCTCGAGCAAGTCGCTCATATTCGGTCCGGACGAGGTCCTCGCCATACACCCGCTCGAGCCGGCGAACCGTAAAATGTCCCCGCGCCACGTCCTGGAAATGCTCGATAAATGCGTAGTTCACGGCGGCCCCACCGAGCGCGCCGACGCACCGGAATGGCGCAGGCCGCAACCTTCTGCGTCACCACCACTCCAAAGCGGGATGCCACCTGTGCGGCGAAACGGACCAGAGATCGGTCCCCCTCCTCGATCATACCGCGCTCGGCGATAAACCGTGCTGCCTGCGTCACGCTCTTTGCAAGGATGCCTCGCACGGCAAAATACCCGCTTTCAGAAGCATCGACCGAGCCGGGCCGCCCCCTAGTGCGAAGACCTGCACACATGAAAGGGCCGTTTCCGGGTCGGACAGGTCCTCGCCCTCGCTTCGCGCAATCTCCGCAATCGACCGCAGCATGATGATCGTCGACACCGGAAGCTCAATGGGAGAGAGATCAAGCCGAAGGCGCCCCCGCAGCCCCCGATGCCGTAGCCAAGGCCTTGTGAAAGCGCCGCGACGCCGGGCGGGGGCGCGCTGAATCGACCCCAGCGCCACGTTGAGCGCGATATCGAGAGCCTTGGAGGTCGCTGTCGCGATCGCATCCGAGACCGAGGCGGGAAGCGCATATCCGATGAGCTCGATCGGCTTGCCGACCATATTGGTGAGACGCGCGGCAAGGCCCGGATGTTCAAGCGATTGAACGGCTCTCTGCAGCGATGCCAGGTCGTCTGGTGTCATTCCCGCCAGGGCGATGTCGTCTGGTGTCATAGCGGCCAAGGCCAACTCCCAACGGCATTGAGCCATGCTGCCATACCACGGCGGTGCGATGTTGGCTCCCGAGGCAGGCAAAAAGCCGCCCCAGAGGAATTCCTACTGCAGCAAATTGTTCCTGTCAGGACAAAGGCCCCGGCGAATGCCGAGGCCTGCGAAGAAAGCATGACGAAACCGTCTCAACGGGTAAACGCGTCAGCCCGCCCGTCGCTAGGCTCGTCAACCGGTGCTGGATGCCACGACGACACACAGTTGCATAAGTTGAAATGTGGCTTACAGACCGGGGCCGACTTCAATCGATGAGCACGTCGAGTATGCCGAATTGATCCATCACCTCGCTCCGCTGATCTCCGTCTACGGCAGCTGGCTGGTCGCCGCGATCATAGCCTTGGAGTGCGTCGGCGTTCCATTGCCGGGCGAAACCGTGCTGATCGCGGCGGCCCTCTACGCAGGTTCGACGCATGAGCTGAGCATCTGGTCGGTCTTTGTCGCGGGCGTCCTCGGTGGGGTCATCGGAAATTTCATCGCGTTCTGGGTGGGCCGAGAGTTCGGATACAGGCTGCTGCTGCGATATGGCCACTACGTTCATTTGAGCGAGTCGCGGATCAAAATCGGGCAATATCTTTTCCTGCGCCACGGCAGCAAAGTGGTCTTCTTTGCCCGCTTCGTCCCGCTGCTTCGCAGCGTTGTCGGCTTCCTGGCTGGCGCCAATTACATGCCCTGGCGCGATTTCTGGATTGCAAACATCGCCGGCGCCATTGCGCTGGGTCGCTATCGATGCCTTCGGCGCCTATTACCTCGGGTGCGGAGATAAAAAGATTGGCAGCGCCGGCCGGCGTGGCCATCGGGATCATGGTCCTCGCCATCATCGTCTTCATTGCCGTGGTCCTGGCCCGGCATGAAAGCGATTGGCAGTCGAAGCCGAACGCGCGTTCCCTGGTCCGTTGCGGCCGGTTCGGACCCGACGCCGAAAATAAGCTGGTTTGGCCAACCGCGCACTGAAGCCGTTTTCGTGCCTCGCGGCGAACCGTCGGGTCGGCCTCGCTGTTGACTTGGAGCCTGACGAAAATTATGCACGAGGCCGCATGTTGACCGCGGCGGACGCCTTCCGATGAATCCTTCCATTCGCGCCATCGTGCATCCCACCGATTTTTCCGGATCTGAGTGCCGCGGCGTTCGCGCACGCTCTGCGTATCGCCTTGGCGACCAGGAGCAAATTGCATCTCGTTCACGTTTCGCAATATGACGCGCATGAAGCGTTGGCGTTCCCACAGGCGCGGCGCCTCCTGGTTCAATGGGGACTGTCGGAAGAGGACGATCCGCCTTCGGTCGTCGCCGACAGGCTCGGAATCGAAGTCGACAATATCCGCCTTGCCCTGCAGGAGCCGACCAGCGCGATCGTCGATTTTCTGAGCCAGCACGCGACAGATCTCGTCGTGCTCGCGACCCACGGCCGGGACGGCATGGAGCACTGGCTCAAGGGATCGGTGGCAGAAGCGGTCTTCCGCCGTTCGGCGGTTCCGACGCTGTTCATCACGCCAGGGGCGCGCGGTTTCGTCGGCCAGGTGAACGGCGATATCCAGCTCCGGCGCGTGCTCATCCCGGTCGATTTTTCGCCGCGACCGGGCGGAGCGCTGGTGGCCATTCACCGGTTCTGCGCACTGATGAGCGGCGCGAAAACCGCCGTGCATCTCCTGCACGTCGGCGACGAAGCGCCGCCTTTGCAACATCCGATCAACGAATTCCGCACGCCCTGCCGACCGTCATCCTGCGATCCTGGCAACGTGGTGACACGATCGTGGACACCGCCATCGAGCTCGACGTCGACCTCATCGGCATGCCGACGGCGGGACATCACGGCGTGTTCGATGCGCTTTCGCGGCAGCACGACCGAACGCGTGATCCGCCATGCGCCCTGTCCGGTCTTCGCCCTGTCGGCGGCCTGAGGCAGATCACAGATCGTCGATTTTCGATCGCTGATTGGCAGCGCGAGTGCGGAGCGCCGCGACCATGCGCCGAGCGTGACAGGCAATGGGATGGGTTCGCGCTTGCGCCGTTTCACGATTTAAGGCGCCACGGTCGTTCCGTGCGCGGGCAGCTGATGGGTGCGTGGTCGCGCAGGAGGAAAATGAGGCATCATCTGCGCAAGCGTAGCCCGAAAGTGACCTGGGCCCTATGGCGCCACCTGTCCGCTCGTCAGCGAACCAACGAGCGCCTCACCATCGCCGCGACGGCGCGTGGCATCAGCGCGAGTGACGCGTGCCTCTGCCCAGAAGGAAATCGACGAACCCGCCGGCGAATTCGTGTTGGGAGCTGCCGATCCGCTCGACCTGGGCGCGCAACCGCGCCGGCACGACCAGATATTTGCTGTGCTCTCCCGAAAATCGGCGATGTTTGTTCGTGCCGGTGATGGCCGTTCTGCCGGACCGATTCAGGCGAGCGGCTTGTCCCCACGAGATCGCAGTCATTGAGCCCCCTATGGTCTAGACGAGTGAGATGTCGTCCCCTGACATCTCAGCTTCAACGCACGGTGAGACGAATTCCTACGTTCCGAACCTATCTCCAAGACAACGCCCAAATCAGTCCTTTTCGGTTTACATTCGCGAGCAGGTATCGATTTGGAAAGAGTGTGGTTTTTCAGCATCATGGGTGCCTGGCCCGCTTCCGGCAGGTCCGCGCGCAAGGCGCGCTAGGACGGCGGGATCTTCATGCATATTGCGACCACGGGACTGTTGGCCGGCACCGGACTGCGGCAGGTGGCGGAGCGTTCGGTGGGGATGACGGCGGCGTTGCGGCGAGCGCCGCAATAAGCGGTCACGAGCAGTTCGTCCTCGCCGCATTGCACCGTGCAGTTGGTCGCGTCGCAATTCGATCGAACCATCCGGACGCCGAACGGCGGGCCAGGCGGACCGGGATCGCCCTTCGCGCCCGGCGGGCCGGGCGGCCCTGGATCGCCCTTCGGGCCGGGCTGACCTTGACCGCAACTCATCAGGGCAGTGGCTAGCGCAATCGGGATGAGCGCTCGGAAGACATGCATGGCGTTCTCCGACGATGGAATGACAACATGTTCAATTTCGCGATCCGACAAAAGGCCAATCGGCCGCGAGCCCGCCGGTGCTTCCAACCGGTTGCTCACTCCAGGGCCTGCACGGTGCCGCCGCGGCCTCGGAAATGGGAAAAGCAACGAAAGCGAGCGTCAAAACCGCAACACGAGGCGGTCCGCGGCGTGGTATTATTCGCTCGATCTTGCAGTGGAGACCGGAATGTCGACCAAGATGCTGACGGGCTCGTTCGTTGCGCTCATCACCCCCTTCAACCAGCGATGGCTCGGTGGATTTTGCCGCGTTCCGGACCTTGCTCAAGTTTCAGGAGGATCACGGCACGTCCGCGGTGCTGATCATGGGCTCGACCGGCGAGACCTCGATGCTCTCGCCCGAGGAGAAAAAGCAGATCATCGTCGAGACCGCGAAGATGAAGACCGGCCACATGCCGATCTTCTTCGGCTGCACCGGCAACAACACCGAGGCGACCATCGCCAATGTCCGCTTCGCCAAGGACAACGGCGCCGACGGCGCGATCCTGGCGGCGCCCGCCTATATCTGCGCGCCGGAAAGCGATATCGAGCGCTTCTTCCTCGACGTCGCGGACGCGACCGACCTGCCGCTCGGCATCTACAACAACCCGCCGCGGGTGAAGAGCGACCTGCACTGGGACCATCTCGCTTCGCATCTTCAAGCATCCGAACTACGTCGTGCACAAGGAATCGACCGCGCGCGTCGGTCAGGTCGCGCAGGTGCTGGCCGCAAAACCCAACGTCTCGGTCATGTGCTGCGACAGTCCGAACCTCGGGCTGGTGGTGCCGACCATGTCTCTGGGCGGCCACGGCACCGCCAACATGACCGGCAATATCGCGCCGGCCGAGCTCGCGACCATCTCGACGCCGTGGACCAGCTACGTCGAGGCGGAAAATTTCAAGACCGCCTATCTGAAGCTCCTGCCGCTCCTGCACTTCACCTATTCGGCGATCAACCCGGTGGCGGTGAAATCGCTGATGAAGGTGCTCGGCCTGCCCGCCGGCGATCTGCGCAAGCCCTTGAGCAACCTCGACGGCGAGGCGCTCGCCAAGGGCATCCGGATCGTGAAGGAACTCGGTCTCGACAAGCAGTACGGCTACAAGGTCGCCCCGATCTCGGCCGTCGCGGCGTGAGCGCATGCTAGCAACAGCCTACGCTTGTCATCGGCCGCGAAGGCCGGCAATCCAGTCGTCGTCCGACCGGGTGAAGGGCGCCGCTTCGGTCTCCATGACCTTCCACGAGCTACCGGATACCCGCTTTCGGGCGCGACAGCCGGCAGATTGACGTCTCTAAGACCTGGGCGGCCAACCTTGGACCTCGGAATCCGCGGCAGAAAGGCACTTCTGAGCGGCGCGAGCAGAGGCCTCGGCAAGGCTTGCGCCTTCGCGCTCGCCCGAGAGGGCGTCGACGTCACCATCGTCGCCCGCGGACGCGCGACGTGCTCGAGCAGACCGGCACCGAAATCGCCGCAGCCACCGGCGTCAAGGTCACGACCGGTCGCCGGCGACATCACCACGCAAGGAAGGACGCTCTGCCGCACTTGCGGCTTGTCCCGAGCCCGGATATCCTCCTCAACAACGCAGACGGCCCGCTGCCGGGCGATTTCCGCGACTGGTCGCGGGACGATTGGATCGCCGCGCTCGACGCGATGATGCTGTCGCCGATTGAAATGATGCGGCTGACCGTGGACGGCATGATGACGCGCGGCTTCGGCCGCATCATCAACATCGTCTCGCGCAGCGTGAAGATCCCGCAGCATGAGCTCGGCCTGTCGAACGGCGCGCGCTCCGGCCTCGTCGGCTTCGTCGCCGGGCTGGCGCGCCAGACCGTTGCCCGCAACGTCACCGATCAACAATCTGCTGCCGGGAATCTTCGACAGCGACGCGCAGCGGGCGCATATCAACGGGATGCTGGCGGCAACCGGCAAGAGCTTCGACGAGCTCTGGCGCGAGCGCGCGGAAGCCAATCCGGCAAGGCGCTACGGCAGGCCGCCGGAGCTCGGGGCCTACTGTGCGTTTCTCTGCTCCGAACATGCCGGTTTCATCACCGGCCAAAATCTGCTGATCGACGGGGGAAGCTATCCAGGGACCTACTGAACAGCCGCTCGAAAGGATCTTCCCATGCGATTCATGACCATGTCCGCGCTCGCGATCGGCCTCGCCGGGCTGATTCCGGCGCCCGTTGCGGCCCAGACCTATCCTTCGCGCACGGTCACCGTGATCGTGCCATTCCCGGCCGGCGGATCGGTCGATGGCGTCGCGCGTATCCTGGTGCAGAAGCTCAACGAAACGGTCGGACAGCATTTCATCGTCGAGAACCGAGCCGGCGGCGCGTCCGGCACGGTCGGCGCCAATGCCGTCGCCAAGGCCGCTCCCGACGGCTACACGCTGATGGTGTCGGCCTCGGTGCACGTGATCAATCCGTTCCTGTACAAGAGCGTTCCCTATGACGTGGTGAACGATTTCACGCCGGTGTCGCTGATTGCGGACGGGCCGCTGATCGTCAGCACCACGCCGAGCGTGCCGGCCAACAATCTCAAGGATTTCTTCGCGCTCGTCCGCAAGGATCCGCAGAAATACACGTTCGGCACCACCAGCGTCGGCTCGGCCAGCCACCTCGCCATCGAGCTCCTGAAGCGCGACGCCGGCCTCGACACGCTGGTCGTGGCCTACAAGGGCACCGCGCCGGCGCTGACCGACCTCATGAGCGGGCAGATCCATCTGCTCGCCGACCCCATGCTCTCGCTCGTTGCCGCTGGCACAAGGCGGCAAGATCAAGGCGCTCGGCCTCACCAGTCTCAAGCGGGCGGCGGCGGCGCCGGAGATCCCGACCGTCGAGGAGTCCGGCGTGAAGGGGTTCCATTTTGTCTCATGGTACGGATTGTGGGGACCGAAGAACCTGCCAGCCGATATCTCCAGCAAGCTGCAGGCGGACGTCGCCAAGGTGCTCGCGCTTCCGGACGTCAAGCAGCGATTGAACACGCTCGGATTCGATCCAATCGGAACAGGTGGCGAACAGTTCGCGACCTACATCCGCGACGAGATGGCGAAATACGAGAAGATCATCAAGGACGCCAAGATCAGGGTCGAGTGAGCGCGAACAGAGACGCGCCATGCGGGTGATGGTGCTGGGCGCGGGCGTGATTGGAACGAGCTGCGCCCACTATCTCCTCAAGTCTGGTCACGACGTGATCGTGCTCGACCGCCAAGGCGGCCCGGCGTTGGAAACGAGCTTCGCCAATGCCGGCGGCATCTGCCCGGGATTTGCCGGACCATGGGCGGCGCCGGGAATGCCGGCAAAGTTGCGCGCCGGCTGTTCGCGCGGCACGCGCCGGTCGCCTGGCACCCGCGGCTCGATCCTTATCAGTGGCGCTGGCTGCTGCGCTTTCTGCGCAACTGCACCTCCGAGCGCTTCGCACGGAACAAGGCGCGCATGCAGCGCATCGCCCATTACAGCAAAGCATGCCTGAAGGAGCTGCATGGCGGACACCGGCATCGTGTTCGATCACGGCACCGGCGGCGTGCTGCAAGTCTTTCGCACCGAGGAAGAGCTCGCCGCGGCGGAAAGCTCCGCGCGCGTGCTCGCCGAGTTTGGCGTCGCGCACAGCATTGTCGGCGCCCAAGACGTGATGGCGATCGAGCCGGCATTGCGCGCCGCGACTGTCAGGCTGGCGGGCGGCCTGCATCTGCCCGATGACGAGACCGGCGACTGCCACAAGTTCACCGTCGCCCTCGCCGAGCCTTCTGTCTCGACGCGGCGTCGTGATTCAGATTCGACACGAACGTGCAACGATTGCTGTTCGAAGGCGACCGCATGACCGGCGTCATCACCAATCAGGGCATGCTCGATGCGGACGCCTATGTCGTCGCTCTCGGTAGCGAGGCCGCGCGCGTCCTGCGACCGCTCGGAATCGATCTTCCGATCTATCCAGTGAAGGGATACTCCGTCACCGTCGACATCGAGGAAGGCACGCCGGCGCCGCGATCCTCGGTCATGGACGAGCATTCCAAGATCATGATGACCCGGCTCGGCGACCGCCTTCGCGCCGCGGGTCTGGCCGAGATCTCCGGCTACGATGCGTCGATCCGTCCATCAGGCCCGGCGACCGTCCTGCACAGCCTGCGGGAGTTTTTCCGCGCGCGGCGGCGACCGCGGCACCGGTCCAGAGGGTGTAGCAGAGGTGTAAACGCGTGGACGGGGCTGCGTCCGATGACGCCGGACGGGCCGCCCTATCTCGGGGCCACGAAATTCACCAACGTGTTTCTCAACCTGGGCCAGGGGTCGAACGGCTGGACGCAAGCCTGCGGCTGCGGGCGGGTGGTCGCCGACATCGTGTCCGGGCGCCGTCCGGATATCGATCTCGACGGCCTCGGCGTCGATCGATAGCACCCGGCACTCGACGTGCCACACGCCCCCAAAGGACGCGCCGGCTATACGGTGAGCCACGCTAGCCAAGAGCCGGCGGCCAATGCGGTGATCCCGAGCACGCCCTGCCAATATCGCGCCATCAATTCCATCTGCGCGACCCCAAGCGCTCCGAGTCGGGCCGTCCACTGATAGACTGCCACGAGGGTCAGGATAATTGCGACGGTCAGAAGCGTTGTGCTGGACATCGGCATTTTCCAACCGGCCGGTGATGCCCCGGTCGGGGCCATTCGGCGGGATCAGCAAGATCCAAACTGTAACGTATTCTCTCCCTGCCGGAGAAGGAGCCGAGCGAGGGCAAGGCACTGCCGCCGACAGCCGTCACTTGGTCGCCTGCGCGATCAATTGCGCGCGCAGCACCTTGCCGTAATGCGAGCGCGGCAGGCTGGCCACGAACCGGATCGAGCGCGGCTTCTTGTAGCCGGCAAGCCGGGCGCGGCAATGCTCCACCAGATCGCGCTCGGCGACCGACATGCCGGGCTTGGTCACCACAAAGGCGGTCACCGCCTCACCCCATTCGACGTCGGGCAAACCGATCACTGCAACTTCGGCAACCGCCGGATGCAGCACGATGACGTCCTCGACCTCCTTGGGGATGATGGTGGTGCTGCCGGATCGGATCACGTCCTTGAGCCGGCCGACAATATGGAGATTGCCGTCGCCGTCGAACTCACCAACGTCGCCGGTATGGAGCCAGCCGTCGCGGAGCGACGCTCCGGTGGCGGCTTCGTCCTGCCAATAGCCCGCCATGACGTTGTCACCCCGGATCAACACCTCGCCCGATCGGCCGGATCCGTTCGACGGCATGTCATCGGTATCCAGGATTCTGCACCTCATAGTCGCCCAGCACGCGTCCAACGGAATGGATGAGCCCCGATCCCGCCGCTTGCGCACCCGCGAGTGCTTGCGGTGGCAGGTAACAGGTGATGGGAGCTTCGGTCAGCCCGTAAAGAACGCCGATCTTGGGGCCGATGATCTCCAGCGCGCGCTCGAAGACCGCGGGCGGAATGCGTGAACCGCCGATATGGATCGCCTGCAGCCGTTGGAGGCGCTCGTCGCCGGGCGCGCAGGTGATCGAGGCAGCGCAGCAACTGCGTCGGCACCAGCGAAGTCCGGGTCGCGCCGGATTGCTGCACCAGCAGCGCAAATTTCTCCGGATCGAACCGACGCAGCACGACCGTCGCCCCGGCGAACAGGTGAGACATCAGGATCACCTGCGCAATGGGCCAGAGCGGCCGCACGTTGAGAAAGACGCTGTCGCCGCTGATACCGAAACCGTCGATGGTATTGTGCGCGCACAGCCATCAGGTTTCGGTGCTGCAACATCGCGGCTTTGGGCGCACCGGTCGTGCCGCCGGTGAAATTGAGGGTTGCGAGATCGCCGCCGTCGCCCGCCGGCAGCGGCTGCTCGGATGCCCGCCGCAACAGCGCCTCGTAGTCGTGGCCCGGACCATCGCCAGAACCGTTGCCGCCGATCCAAATAATGTGCCTGAGGCTCTCGATCTCGCCGGTGAGCCCGGCCACCGTCGGCGCGAACGAGGCGTGCGTGATCAATGCCGCGGCGCCCGCGTAGCGCAGCAACGCCGTCAATTCCGTGCCGGTCAAGCGGGGATCGAGCGGCACCCGCACGAAGCCTGCCGACATGATGGCGTAGTCGGCCTCGAGATATTCGCGGATATCGGGAACGAGCAGCGCGACGCGATCGCCCTTGCGCAGCCCGAGGCCAGCCAGCGCATTTCCGAGCCGTGCGATGCGGGCGTGGAGATCACGATAGGACCATCTCCCGTGGTCGTCGACGATCGCGACATGATCGCCGCGCCGCTGCGCAAGCTCACGCCATTTCGCGCCGATGTGCATGTCACCACCCTGCAAGTACGACGCGACCGGTGACGGCACGCCGCTCCATCAGCGCGTGCCCTGCCGCCGCCTGCGTGAACGGCAGGACGCGGCCGATGAACGGCTTGACCGCGCCGGTGGCGAGGAGATGCAGCGCCACATGCACGTCCTTGAACGTCGCATTGCCGGAACCGGCGATGCGAATTCGCCGCATGATGACGAGGCCGGGGTCGAACTCGACCGGCCGCGTGCCGATATTGCCCAGCACGACCACGGTCGCGTGTTGCGCGCACGACCGAAGACTTTCGCGGAAAGTGCCCGGTCACGACGTTGTCCAGCACCACGTCGGCGCCCCTGCTTGGCCGTCAATCCCCACACCTCGGCGCTGAATTTCAACTCGGGGCTGACGATGACCTCGTCCGCGCCGGCCTGCGCGCACGATCTCGGCCTTGTCGCCGCGAACTCGTCACCGCGATCACCCGCCCCTGCACGCTCTTTGCAACCTGGATCTGATGCAGACCAAGTCCGCCGCCCGCGCCGGTGATCAGCACGGTTTGTCCCGGCTCGAGCCGAGCCACACCGAGCGCCGCCCGCACGCTCGTGCCGATGGGACAGACCGCAAGCGCGGCCGCAGTCATATCGAGCCCAGTCGGGGATGCGGATAGCATTGCGCGCGGGCACGCAGGCGAACTCGGCATACCCGCCTCCGCCCTGCTCGCCCAGCACGCGGCTGTTGCGACAGAGGTCCTGACGGCCGCTCAGACAATGACGGCAGGTGCCGCAGAACAGGCGCTGATAGATCACGACGCGTTCGCCGACGCGCTCACGCGCGACACTGTCCGCCGACCGAGGCGATCTCACCGGCGATCTCGTGGCCGAGGATGCCGCCGCGGCGGCCGCCTGGAATCTTGCCGCCGCGGGAGAGCACATCGTGATAGCAGATGCCTGCCGCATGAATGTGGACCAGCACGTCGTCCGCGCCGGGTTGGGGGCGATCGACCTCGGCCAGTTCGAGCACCTCCGGACCACCGAAGTCGCGGAACGTTACCGCCTTCATCGAGAGCCATCGATCATCGGCGGCCGGAAAATGCGGCCGCGCCTTCCTTGTAATCGTCGTGGGTCTCAACCATCGCTCGCACGGCTTCGATCTCGGAACGCTCCGCGTCCGAGCGTGCGTCGCGAGAACGTGGCCAGGCGCTTGGTGGCCTGCACGGCCGCCGGCGAATAGCCGGCGATCGTGACGGCCCACCGTTCCGCCTCGGCCGCGACATCGTCCACCACCGCATTGACGAGGCCCCAACGCCAAGCCTCCTCGGCGGAAATATTACGCCCGACCAGCAGCATCTCGAGCGCCAGGGCGCTCGGGATGACCTGCGGCAGGTGGAGCGCGCTCACCGCCGATATCATTCCATGCCGCACTTCGGGATACCCCAGCACGGCGCCCTTGGCGGCAAGGCGCAGGTCGCAGTGCAGCGCCAGGGTCATGCCCATGCCGATGCAATAGCCGTGCAGCGCCGCGATGACCGGTTTGACCAGGGGAACACCGACGCCGGGAATGGCGCGCAACAGGATGTCGGTGGTGACCATGCGCCCGGTGCGGTTGATCTCCTTGATGTCGGAGCCGGCGCAGAACGCTTTTTCACCGGCGCCGGTGAGGACGGCGACGCGGACACCGGGATCGTCGGCGATCTCCTGCCAGATCGATCCGAGCCGCTCCTCTGGCAGGGACGTCGAGCGCATTGAGCACCTGCGGCCGGTTGAGCGTAACGACTGCAACCCCGTTCGATCGCTTCTCCAGAAGAACCGACATTCGTCTCACCACCTTGCGACGCACTCTGATGGTTGTAGCAGGCTGAACGGGGCTCGTCGCGATCGGCCGGCTGCGTATCGCCATGCGTGCAGCCGATGGGCCCTGCAAGGCGGCGGCATTGCCGCGACAATTGATTTTTCCGATCGGACGCGGGATCATCATCTTCCAGGTCGGACAGCGCCGTCCGAGCTTGAAAGAACGCCACCGTGCATGACTGAATTTGCCGCCGCGGCGATGGCAAGCGGAGCCCAGCTTCGGCTCCGTCAACTCACGAAAGCCTTCGGCGCGGCCAAAGCAGTCGATCGAGTCTCGCTCGACGTTCCGGCCGGCGCCTTCGTCTCCCTGCTAGGTCCGAGCGGCTCCGGAAAGACGACCACGCTCAATCTGATCGCCGGGTTTCTCGCGCCGGACTCCGGCGACATCCTGCTGGACGAACGCTCGATCGCCGATGTTCCGCCGCACAAGCGCAATATCGGCATGGTGTTTCAGTCCTATTCGCTTTTTCCCCACATGACCGTTGCCGAGAACGTCGGCTTTCCGCTTCGCATGCGCACGCGGCTGTCGCGCCAGGATGCCCGCCGGCGGATCGACGAGATGCTCGCGCTGGTTCAGCTCGGGCATCTCGGCGCCCGCTACCCGCGGCAGCTGTCCGGCGGGCAACAGCAGCGGGTCGCCATGGCGCGCGCGCTGGTCTCGCATCCTCGCCTGCTGCTGATGGACGAGCCGCTGGGCGCGCTCGACAAGAAAGCTGCGCGAGCAGATGCAGGTCGAGATCAAGCGCATTCACCGCAGCGTGGGCACGACCGTGATCTACGTGACCCATGACCAGACCGAGGCTCTGACCATGTCCGATCTCGTCGTGGTGATGCACCAGGCCCGCGTGGCCCAGGTGGGCACGCCGCGCGTGCTCTACGAAGCGCCCGCCAACCTGTTCGTGGCCGATTTCCTGGGCGATTCGAATCTCCTGACCGCGACGGTCGCGCAAGTCTGTGGGGACGAGTTCGCCGTGGAGATCGGCAGCGGCGAGAAGATGCGCGTCACACGGGGTTCGTCGGCGGCGGCGCCGGGCAGCCGCGCCGTCGTCCTGATCCGTCCGGAGGACATATCGGTCACGGCCACCGGCTGAACGAACCGCAGGTCAGGACGTCCTCGCCGGCACGATCAAGGACATCAGCTATCACGGCGATACGTTCAAGCTCGATGTCGCTGTCGGCACGGACGTGCTGAAGGTCAAGGTTGCCCGCGAACGCGGCGCCGGGATGGAGCGAGGTGACAGCGTCTTCCTGACGTGGCGATCGAGCGCGGTCAGGCTGCTGCCGGCCGCCGATCGGACCAGCGATACCGGCGACGAGGACGTGCGATGACTGCTCTGGCCGAGCCACGAGCGACGCCGCTGCTGCGGCCGGTCCTGTCGTCCAGAGCCTGGCTGTTGCCGGCGCTGCTGCTCCTGCCGTGCCTGGCCTGGATCACTTTCTTTTTCTGGCTCCGCTCATCCTGATGTGCTGGCGCAGCCTCGCGAGCGAAGGGTTCTCGCTCGAGACCTATGGCGTTCTCTTCACCTCCCCGCTGTTCACCAAGGTCATGATGACGACGGTCAAGACCGCGGGCATCGCCACCGTCTTCGCGCTTCTCCTGGCCTATCCGCTCGCCTACGCGCTCACCGATCAGCGGCGGCAAGGTGCGCGCACTGATCCTGGTCTTCGTCCTTATTCCCTATTGGGTCGACATCATCGTGCGGAGCTTCTCCTGGCTGATCCTGCTGGGCGACAACGGCATGGTCAACAAGGCGCTCATGGGGCTGGGCATCATCAGCACGCCGCTGCAGTTGCTCTACAATCCGTTCAGCGTGCTGCTCGCGATGGTGCAGATCCTGCTGCCGCTCGACGACCGTGACCTTGTTCGGCGCCATGTTGCGGATCGATCGCACGCTCATCACGGCGGCGAAAATCCATGGCGCGAGCGGATGGCACGCCTTCCGCACCGTCTTCTTCCCGCTGAGCTTGCCGGGCGTCTACGGCGCGGGCCTGCTGGTTTTCGTACTTGCGCTCGGTTTCTACGTGACGCCGGCGCTGCTCGGAAGTCCGCGCGAAACGATGATCGCGCAGACCATCATGGTCGAGGCGAGCCAGCTTCTGGACTGGCCGCAGGCGAGCGCGGCCGGCGCCGTGCTGCTCATCATCACCACGTCGATCGCCGCCGATCTACAACCGCTACTTCAGCCTCGACCGGTTGTGGGGAGGCTCCGACAAATGAGCGTGACCGCGGGCAGGCTCGGACTGAGCGCGGCCGTCCTGGCCGTTCTGATCTATCTCATCTTCCCGTGATCGTGGTGCTGGCGATCTCGTTCAGCTCGGGCAATTTCCTGGTGTTTCCGCCGCCCGGCTTCTCGCTTCGCTGGTACGAAAGCATCGCCGGCGATCCGGAATGGGTCAGCGCGCTGTGGGTGACGCTCAAGGTCGGCAGCCTGTCCGCCCTGATCGCAGTCCTGCTCGGCGTTCCCGCCGCCTTCGCGCTGGTGCGCCACGTCATTCCGGCGAAGGCCCTCCTGAACGCGCTCATCCTCTGCGCGTTGGTCACCCCGCCGATCGTCACCGCGCTCTCGACCTATCTGTTCTTCGTGCCGCTCGGACTGGTCAACACCGTCGTCGGGCTCGCGTGCGCGCATGCGGTGAGCGGCATGCCCTTCGTGGTCATCAATACCTCCGCGAGCCTGCGCAGCGCCGACATCAATCTCGAGCGCGCGGCGGTGATCCATGGCGCCCACCCGCTGTGGGCGGTGCTGCGCATCACGCTGCCGATCATCTCGCCCGGCATCGTGATCGGTGCAATTTTCGCGTTCGTTCATTCCGCGCATGAATTGCTGGTGGCAACCTTCGTCCTCGGCGGCGTCGGCAAGCCGGTGGCGGTGAAGATCTGGTCGGGGGTGCAGGCCACATCCGACCCGACCATCGCCGCCGCTTCTGCCATTCTCATCGGGCTTGCTATATTCACCTTTGCGAGCGCGGCAGCGACGCAATCGCTGGCGAAACGGCGTACGGCGTAGGGGGTGCGCGATGATTGATCGATCCCAGGACATCGACGTCGAGGAGACGTGCGCACGCCTGCGCAAGCTGTTGATGGAGACGCGCGGGCTGGGCCGGCGCGACTTCATCAAGGCGCTCGGCCGGACGTTGGGCGGCTCCGCATTGCTTTCCCTGCTTCCACGCATGGTGCCAGACGCCGCGGCGGCGGAGCAGCCGGTCACCGCTTTCGTGTTCGGCGGCGTGTGGAAGAAATCGGCCATGGCCGCGTTCGGCGAGCCGTTCACCAAGAAGACCGGCATCCCGGTCGTTTACCAGGATCCCTACACGTTCGCGAAGCTGCGCGCCATGCACGAGGCCAAGGCCATGCAGGTCGACGTGGTTTCGGTGCAGGGCGGGGAGATGTTCCAGGCCAAACGGCATGAACATGCTCACGCCGCTCGATTTCGGCGTCATCGACCGCTCGGTGCTGGCCGAGCGGCAGTTGCGTCACGGCAATGCGATCGGCGCGCACACGCTGTCCCACGTCATCTGCTACAACAAGAAGAAATGGCCGGGCGAGCATCACCCGAAATCCTGGGCGGATTTCTGGGACGTGCAGAAGTTTCCCGGCCGCCGCGTGCTGCGCGCGCGAGGAGGTCTGGGTGACCGAGGCGGCGCTCAAGGCCGACGGCGTGAAAGACGGCGAATTCTATCCGATCGACGTCGCCCGGGTGTTCCGCAGCCTCGACCGCATCAAGCCGCACATCAAGGCATGGTACTACGACAACTCGCAGGCCCAGCAGCTGATGGAGCAGGAGGAAGTCGATCTCATTGCCATGATGAATGGACGCGCGACCGAGTCCATCCTCAATGCCAAGGCGCCGTTCGAGATCGTCTGGAACGAAGCGATCTGCGAGGGCGGCATCCAGGGCTGGATCGTGCCGATGGGATGTCCCAATCCGAAGGGCGCGATGAAGTTTCTCGACATCGTCGGGCGCGCGGAATACCAGGCGGTGTTCGCCCGCCTGATGTATTACGCGCCGCAAAATCCCAAGGCTCTGGACCTGCTCGAACCCGCCATCGCCAGGCTGATGCCGACCTATCCAGAGAACGAGACGGTCGCGCACATCATCAATTTCGAGTGGTGGGCTGACAACCTGCCGATGATGCAGCGGCGCTTCCAGCAATGGCTGCAATCCTAGGAAGGCTCACTGGCGATGGAAGCCATGCGCTCGCTGCTCGATCCCAAGGCCGTCGCGGTCGTGGGCGCTTCCCAGCGCCGCGGACGCGGGACCAATGTCATCGCCAACCTGCGGGACTGCGGCTTTGCGGGCGAGATCTTCGCGGTGAATCCGCGCTACCAGGACGTGCTGGGCTACAAATGCTTTCCGACCGTGAGCGACCTTCCGGCTTCGGTCGATTGCCTCGTGGTCGCGGTCGCCGCCGATGCGGCCTGCGACGTGCTCGAGGAAGCGCACGCGCGCGGCATCACCGCGGCCATCGTCCTCGCAGCGGGCTTCGGCGAAGGCGGGCACGGGCATGCCCGTGCCGCGCGGCTGCGGTCGCTCGCGGACCGAGGGATGTGCATCTGCGGGCCAAACTGTTTCGGTCTCATCAGCGTGAAGACCGGTTTTGCAGCCTATAGCGGCCCCCTCTCGCGGCCCTTGCGTGCGGGTCCGGTAGCAATCGTGTCCCAGAGCGGGGGCCTCGGCGCGAATGTGTTCGCGCCGCTGATGACCGATCGCGAGCTTGGTTTCAGCCATTTCGTGTCGTGCGGCAACCAGATCGGGGCAACGGTCGAGGACTACATCGAGTACTTCATCGATGACCCCGACATCACGGTGATCGCGGCTGTCATCGAGCAGCTCAAGAATCCGCGCAAGCTGATCAGCGTCGCCGCCATACCGCCCATGCGCGACGCAAATCCTTGGTGCTGTTTCAGGCCGGGCGCTCGGCGGCCGGCCAGATCGTGGTGCAATCCCATACCGGGGCGCTCGCCGGCAATGCCGAAATTCTCGCCGCGTTCCTGCGCCGCTGCGGCATCGTCCAGGTCGAGCGTTACGATGAATTCGTCGAGACCGTCGAACTGTTCGCGATCGCTCCACGCGACGAAACGGTCGGAAGCGAGCTCGTGGTGATTTCCGGCAGCGGAGGCGGAGCCGCCATCGCGGCTGACGCGCTGCAGGACGCGGGCGCACCGCTCGCGTCGCTTCATCCCGCGACCAAGGAGCGCATCGCGTCCGTGCTGCCGGAATTCGGCAGCATCACCAATCCCATCGACGGAACCGGCGCCATCTACGACGACCCGGCGCTGCTGCCGAAAATCTTCGACGCGATCGTCACCGATCCCGCGCGGCCGATCATCGCGGCAAGCGTCGCCGCGCAAGCCGGTCGGCAACGAGACGATGCGGCGCTTTGCCCGCACATTCGCCGACGCGGCGCGCGCGTCCGGCCGCACCGTCGTCGCCTACCAGTACAGTCCGCTCGGAGGGCCGCTCGATTCCGAGATCATCAGGACTCTGCATGGCGCGCAGGTCCCTCTGTTGCTGGGGATATCAAACGCGATGGGCGCGCTGAAACATCTGCCGCTGCGACGCGCCTACTGGGCGCGGGCCGCAAGGCCGGCGCTCCCGAGCAAATCGGCAGCGGTCCGGACGCCGGCTTGGACGGCGACTCGCCCGGTGGGATTTTCTGACCGCACGACAGGCTCTTGGTCGCGAGTGGCGTGCCGGTGGTCGATGCCGCCCTTGCGCATTCCGAGGACGAAGCCGTCGCCGTGCTGCGCCGGTTCGGCACCGCGGTCGCCGTCAAGGCAGAGGCCCCGGGCCTTCTGCACAAGAGCGACCTCGGCTGCGTGCGGCTGGATTGCGCGGACGAGCAGGAGGTCCGCGACGCCTATGCGGCGGTCGTCCGGAATGCGCGCAACGCCGGCTTCGAGGGCGGCGCGCTGATCCAGCCGATGATCAAGGGCGTCGCGGAGGCCTATGCCGGCATCATCGACGATCCGCTGTTCGGTCCCGCGATCTGCTTCGGCCTCGGAGGCGTATTCGTCGAAATCTTGCACGACACGGTGACCGAGATGGCGCCGCTGACCCGCGACGGCGCCCTCGAGATGATCCACCGCATCAAGGCCGCGCCGCTGCTTCGAAGGCGCGCGCGGCCGCGACCGCGCGGACGTGGAGGCGCTCGCGGCCTTGCTGGTCGCCCTTGGACAATTCGCGATTGCGAACAGCGGACGGTTCCGGGCGCTCGACCTCAATCCCATCATCGTCGGCAAGGCTGGCGTGGTCGCCGTCGATATCGCCATCGAACCCGTCATGGCGGACGCGCCGGACGTCATCGCCAGTGCCGCCGAGTAGCGCCCCACAACAACGAAAGGACGAGGAATGAGCCAAGGGACGAACAAAGAGACGACCAAAGAGACGAGCAAGGGAGCTGCTCTACAGCGTCGAGGAGAGCATTGCGACCATTACGCTCAATCGACCCGAGCGAATGAACGCGCTTACGCACGAGCTCGAAGCCGAGCTGCATCGCGCCTTCGAACGGCGCGGATGCCGACCGCGCCGTCCGCGTGATCATCCTCACCGGCGCCGGCCGCGCGTTCTGCGCCGGCTACGATCAGGGCCAGACCGGAAAGAGCCGGCACGCGGCATTCCGATCCGAAGGGCAAATCGCACGCGGAGTTCATCGAGTTCTGGCAGCGCAACGATGCCGGCCGGGTCGCGCAGTGGACCCACATGTGGCGGCTGGGCAAGCCGATCATCGCGGCGGTCAACGGCTGGGCCATGGGGGCGGCTTTTGGTACCAGCTCGCCGCCGACATCACCATTGCGTCGGATCAGGCGGTGTTCGCGCAGCCCGAGGTTCGCCACATCTCGAACACGACATTTCTGCTGGGCGCGCTCTGCGGCTGGAAGGCCGCGAACCGCTGGGGGCTGACCGGCGATCACTTCGATGCCCAGGAGGCGTTGCGCATCGGCATGGTGAACGAGGTCGGTGCCGCACGATCAGCTCATGGAGGTGACACGCGCGCTGGCGAAACGCATCGCGCTGGTGCCGGAGCCCTCGGTGCGGCTCAACAAGTCCATCACCATGCTCGGCATGCAGGCCGCCGGGGTCTATTCCGGGCCTTCTGCTCGAAGGGGCCCTTGGCGCGCTCGCGCACTCGTCCCACAATGAATTCCGGGAGAAGTTGTTCGAGACTCAACGCGAGCACGGGCTCAAGGCCTATCTCGACATGCGCGACGGACCATTTCAGCCCGAACCCATGGGCCCACGGTCGGCCAAGGGGCGGCAAAAGAAGGCGGGACCGTAGGTCGAGCAGCGTAGCGGAGGATAGCAATGTTCGATCCTCGAAATCGCGATGCAAGCGTCGACGCAGGCCTGCGCCCGGCTGCGCGACGTCCTGTTGCAAACCGCGCGGCCTCGGGCGGCGCGATTTTCTGCGCGTGCTTGCCAAAGCCGCAGCCGGATCGGCGCTGCTGTCGCCGCTGGTCGCGATCGCGGCGCGCACGGCGCAGGCTGCCGAGCCGCCCGTCACCTATTTCACCTATGGCGGGGCCTGGAAGCAGGCCATTTCGGCCGCGTTTTTCGATCCCTTCACGAAGAAGACCGGCAGCCCGGTGCAGTATCAGGAGCCTTACACGTTCGCCAAGCTGCGCGCCATGCACGAGGCCAAGGCGCAGCAGATCGACATCGCCGGGCTCAGCGGCATGGACGTGTATATCGCCGCCCGCATCAAGATGATCAGCCCGATCGATTGGACGCTGGTCGACAGATCGGCGCTCGATCCACAGCAGCTTCACCATGAGAACGTGATCGGCTGCTCCAGCCAGTCGATGAACATATGCTACAGCAAGAAGAAATGGCCGGGTGGGGAACGCCCGAACTCATGGGCCGATTTCTGGAATGTGGAGAAATTTCCCGGCCGGCGCGCGTTGCGGCGCGATGCCTTCTGGACCATGGAAGCGGCGGCCAAGGCCGACGGCATCAAGGACGATGCCTTCTATCCCCTCGACGTCGACCGGGTGTTTCGCAGCCTCGAGCGCATCAAGCCGCACATCAAGACCTGGTGGTCCGACAATTCGCAGGCGCAGCAACTGATGGAGCAAGACGAGGTCGATCTCATCTATATGACCAACGGGCGCGCCACCCAGTCGATCCTCGACCACAAGGCGCCGTACGAGATGATCTGGAACGAGGCGATCTACGCCGGCCACGCCGAAGGCTGGATCGTCCCGGTCGGCTCGCCCAATCCGAAGGGCGGGATGAAGGCTCTCGATTTCATCGGCCGGCCCGAATACCAGGCGGTGTTCGCGCGCCTGCTCTATTACGCTCCGCAAAATCCCAAGGCCTTCGATCTCCTCGACCCGGCGCTGGCGAAGCTGATGCCCTCGTACCCCGACAACGAGAAGCTCGCGCACATCGTCGATTACAGGTGGTGGGCAGACAACAATGCCCGGGTGCAGCGGCGCTTCGAACAGTGGCTGCAATCCTGAAGCAAATCAAATGATCGTCGTGACGCTTCGCCCACGGCTACCTTCGCCGCTCGGGCCCGGCTCAATCTTCTGCCTCTCGCGGAGGGTCAGGCGGCCCACGGACTGGGCCACAAGCGTTCGCTGCGCGCACAGGGTCGTTGCCACCGTCAACGACGCGTGCAAGCCGTGACAGCAACCCGCTACGTCGGCCACTCCGTCAAGCGGCTTGAAGATCGCCCCCTGCTCACGGGTGCGGGCCGCTTCGTTGCCGATCTGCGCTTTGCCGACATGCTGGAGGCGGCATTCGTGCGCAGCCCGCATGCCCATGCCCTGATCCGCGCCATCGACACCGGTGCCGCTCAGCGATACCCCGGCGTGCATGCCGTGTTCACGCTCGCCGATCTGGCGCCGCTGCTCGCACAGGAGCGGCTTCCGCTCCAGTTTCGCACGGCGCAACTCCCGCCCGATATAACGCCACTCGTGCTCGCCAAGGACGAAGTCGCCTTCGTCGGCGAGGCGGTGGCGGTGGTGATCGCGCAGACGCGCTATATCGCCGAGGACGCCGCGGCACTCGTTGCGGTCGACTACGAGCCGCTTCCCGCGGTGTCGGACTGCCGGCAGGCCCTGGCACCGGGAGCACCGCGTGCCCATCACGCCCGCGCCAGCAATCTCCTGACCGAGTTCCGGCAGTCCTACGGCGACATCGCAGACGCGTTCGCGCGAGCTCCCCATCGCGCCAGCGTGAAACTCAAGCAGCATCGCGGCGGCGCGCATTCGATCGAAGGGCGCGGCGCGATTGCGGTCTACGACGTCAACGAGGACCGGCTCACGCTATGGTCGTCGACGCAGCTCGCGCACGAGGTGCGCGCCTTCCTCGATGATGCTGTTGCGGCTCGACGAAAATCAGCTGCGCGTGGTCGCGCCCGACGTCGGCGGCGGCTTCGGCGCCAAGTTCGTCATGTATCCGGAAGAGGTCACGCTGGCGGCGTCATGCCTGCTGCTGCGACGCCCGATCAAATGGATCGAAGACCGGCGCGAGCATTTTCTCGCCGCGGTCCAGGAGCGCGACCAATATTGGGATCTCGACGTCGCCTTCGATGACGGCGGTCGCCTCCTGGGCGTGCGCGGGAGATGATCCACGACGAAGGCGCCTACACGCCGCAGGGCATCAACCTGCCGTACAATGCGTCCACCGCGCTGCCCGGTCCCTACATGCTCCCGGCCTACCAACTCGACGTGCGCGTGGCCGAGACCAACAAGGTCGCCACCATGCCGGTGCGCGGCGCCGGCTATCCGGAAGGTGCATTTGCGATGGAGCGCCTGCTCGACCGCATCGCGGACGAGCTTGGCCTCGATCGCGCGGAAGTTCGGCGCCGCAATCTCGTGCCGCCGGAAAAGATGCCTTATGTCTCGCCGCTCAAGACCCGGGCCGGATCGCCGGTCGCCCTCGACAGCGGCGACTTTCTCGGCTGTCAGCGCATGGCGCTCGAGGCGATCGACTATGCCGGCTTTGCCGCGCGCCAGAGCTCGCGCGCGCCGAAGGCCGCTATCTCGGCATCGGGCTCGGCAACGGCGTCAAAGGGACAGGCCGCGGCCCGTTCAGATCCGGGATCGTGCGGATCGGCCGTTCCGGCCGGATTTCCGTCTACACCGGCGCGATGCCCATGGGGCAGGGAATCAAGACCGCGCTCGCGCAGATCTGCGCGGAGCAGTTCGACGTCGCGCCCGACAGCGTCGCGGTCGCCGCCGGCGACACCGCGGTCATCCCCTACGGTCAGGGCGGCTTCGCCAGCCGTCAGACCGTGACCGCCGGCTCCGCGGTCCATCTCGCGGCAGTCGCGGTCCGCGACAAGGCGCTCAAGGTCGCCGCCCACTTGCTGGAGGTGAGCGTGAGCGACCTCGAGTTGCGCGACGGGCGGGTCGAGATCGCCGGCGCGCCGGGGAGCGGGCTGACGTTGCGCGAAATCGCCGAAGCCGTGGCGGGCGTTCCCGGCTATTCCATGCCGGGCAAGTTCGAGCCCGGGCTCGAAAGCATGCAGAGCTTCCTGCCGAACGCGCTTACCTATGGCGGGGGATGCCACGCCGTCGAGGTGGAGGTGGATATCGAGACCTGCGGCGTGCAGTATTCTGCGCTATGTCGTGGTCAACGACAGCGGCCGGATCATCAATCCGATGATCGTGGAAGGACAGCTCACCGGCGGCGCGGCGCATGCGATCGGCAACGCACTGTTCGAATGGATGGGCTACGACGACGAGGCGCAGCCGATCACCACCACCTTTGCCGATTATGTCATTCCGGGCGCCACCGAGGTGCCCAGGATCGAGGTGAAACTGGCCGAATTCCCTCCCCGCTCAATCCGCTCGGCGTGAAGGGCGTCGGCAGATCCGGCTGCGTGCCGGCCGCCGGCGCGATCATCTCCGCGGTCGAGAACGCGCTCGCGCCGTTCGGCGTGCGGATCGAGGAATATCCGGTCACGCCGGCCCGGCTGTTTGCGTTGCTGTCGCGCGCTGACGAAGAAGGAGTGATGGACGCGGTCAAAATCGCTCGCGCTCGAGCTGGCGCCAGCGCGACATGCGCCGTTCCAACCACATGACGAGCTCGGTCAGCACCACGCCGACGATCGCGATGACGATGATCGGCACGAACAGCTTCGCGGTGGCGAACACATTGGCGTATTCGACGATCATGCCGCCCAGCCCGCTGATGGCGGTGAAGAATTCCGCGACGATGATGCCGATGATCGCCAACCCGACCGCGAGGCGAATGCCCGCCATGATGAAGGGAACCGCCGCCGGCAGAATGATCTTCCAGAAGATCTGCCATTCGGTCGCGCCATAGGCCCGCCCGATCTCCAGCATGGAGCCGCGCACGTCGCGGATGCCGGCAAAGGTGTTCACCGTGATGGGAAAGATCGCGACCGAGACCAGGATCGTGACCTTGCCGACGAATTCCAGGCCCGCCCACAGGATGATCAGGGGCACCAGCGCGATGCGCGGGATGGCGTAGAGCGCGTTGATGAAGGGATCGAGCACATATTCCAGGGTGCGCCATTGCGCCATGACGATCCCAAGCGCAATGCCGACCACCACCGTGAGCGCCATGCCGACCGAGAACGGCCACAAGGTTTGAATCAGCGCTTTCTTCAGCGCACCGCTCTGGATCAGTTGCAGCGCGGCTTCGAAGATCGCGCTCGGCGGCGCCATGAAGATCGGGTCCATGCGACGGCCGTAGTATTCCCAGATCACGAAGAAGACCGCGACCGAAGCGGTGCGGATGGCGTTCGGGCTGGTCAGGACTTCGCGCAGCCGCTGCGGCAGTGTCGGCTGCGGCGCCGCAACCGACTTGCGGGGCGGCATCTCCTGCAACGCGCTCATGGCTCGCTCCTCAGCATGTCCCGCAATTCGGCCCGGTACTTTCCGAAATCGGGATGCGTGCGTACGTCGCCGCCCAGGCGCTCGGCGGCCACCGGCGACTCGACGATGGTACGGATGCGCCCGGGAGCGGTGTTGAACACGAAGATGCGGTCGGACAGGAACAGCGCCTCGTCGATGCTGTGGGTGACGAAGACGACCGTTGCGCCCGTTCGCGACCAGATCGTGAGAAAGTCCTCCTGCAGCTGCTCGCGCGTCTGCGCGTCGAGAGCGCCGAAGGGCTCGTCCATGAAGATGAGAATGGGCTTTCGCATCAGCGCGCGCGCGATGCCCACCCGCTGCTGCATGCCGCCGGACAATTCGTGCGGATAGTGCTCGGCGAAGGCGGCAAGCCCCACCAGCTCGATGAAGTGGCGCGCCAGATCGCGGCGCTCGCTTGCGCCGACGCCGTCGATCTCGAGCGGGAATTCGACGTTGCCCAGCACGGTGCGCCAGGGCAGCAGGCCGAAATTCTGGAACACCATGCAGGCGTCCTTGCGCGGGGCCGTCACCCGGGCTCCTTCGATGGTGATGCGGCCCTCGTCCGCCGCGATCAGCCCGGCGGTCAGCCGCAGCAAGGTGGTCTTGCCGCACCCGCTCGGCCCCAAAAGCGTGATGAGTTCGCCTTTGCGCACGGTCGCGTTGACGCGATCGAGCGCGACCATGAATTCCGGGCGCTCCTTCTGGCCGGGCCGGATCCGCACCGGAAAGAATTTGCTGACGTCGTCGTAGACGACCATGCCGTCGGACGACGCCTGCATGCGCTTGCATTGCCGGACTATTTCTTCTGATAGGGGCCGAGCCGCTTGAGCGCGGCGTCGACAAACCGCGGCTCCAGGACATCCTTGGCCGGCGGCGCGATCGGCAGGTTGCCGAGCTTCATATTGAGGTTGGCGGTGAATTCCTCCACCGCGGGATCGAGCCCTCCGTCCACGCCCCACAGGTTCTCGCTGTTGAGGTCGCGGACCACGGCCTTGAGAAACGCGAGGTCGAGATCGGGCAGCCGCTCGTGCAGCGCCGCAGCCGCCTCGTCGGGATTCTCCATCACGTAGCGCGAGCCACGGATGCCGATGTCGGTCATGATCTGGAAGGCGGCCGCGAGCTCCGGCTTATTGAGTGATTCGCTGCGCACGACGTTCCAGACATAGCCGAGCCCGGAAACTCCGCCGACAGCTTCGCCAGCACCACGACCTTGCCGTCCTGCACGCCCTTGAGCGCAGTGACGGTGTTGACCAGGCTGGCGTCGGCGCGGCCGCCGATCACGGCCTGGAGGCGGGCGGCGTGGCCGCCGACCTGGACGAAACGCGCGGTCGATCTCGTCGATGCCGTGCTTGCGCATGATCAGGCGCGGAAGCTGGTCCGGCAGACCGCCGGGCCCCGACGACGCAAACGTCTTGCCGGCGAGATCGGCGAGCTTGCTGCCCTTCCCCGTCGCCAGAACGAGGCTGTAGTCGCCGATCGGCTGCCACGAGTGGAGCGCGCGGATGTTGGCGCCGGCGTGGATCGACGCCAGCACGTTGAGCGTGCCGACCAAGGCGATGTCGGCGTTGCCCGAGAGCAGCACCCGCATGGCATTGGCATCGCCGGTGACGTGGACGTCCTCGACCTCGAGACCGTCCATCCATCCCTTCTTCTGGGCGACCAGATACGGCAGCGAAAACGTCGTGACCGGTCCGGGAAAGACCATCTTGATCTTGGCGGCGACGGCGACGGGCGCATCGACGATCAGAACGACGGCAAGGCAAAGAGTTGAACAGAATAAGCGCCATCGAACACGATGGTGAGACATGACAACTCCCTGTGGGTCGAACGCGATCGCCTCCGCGGAGGCAAAAATGGGCCTTTCAAACAGTTCTTGCAAACGGTTTCTCGGCTCGCGCCGGTTGCGAACCACGCGCGCGCCACTCCGGTGGCTATTTCGATCAACGGTGAGCGGCGAAGTAGCGTCGGTTAGCGATCACGCAGCCGGCGTGATCACCACGATGCCTTCACGACTTTCGGTCCTGGCCTCGGTCTTGGTTTCCGCCACCATGGTCCCGACGCGGGTGTCGCGCAATGCGATGGCGGTTCGGTGCCAGTTGCCGCCGGGTTGAACATGCGCGGGGTCGGCGCCCGGCATCGGGCGGCGCAGTCCATACTCGGCGCCATAGCGGTCGAACCAGCGCCACACGGCACCATCCGAATGGCCGTCCTCGCTGGTAACGTCAACGGCCTGGCCATGGCCATAGCCACCGACGCGTGCCTTCCCGCCGTGCAGCGAGTTGCTGGCGCCCGCCTTGAAGCCCGAGGCCAGGCTTTGACGGTAGTCATCACGGAACGCGCTGAGGAGCGCCCATCGAACGCCGGCGGCGTCCATCGCCCGGCCGGCGTGGTAGAGCTGCTCGCGGAAATCAGGATCCATGCCCCCGATCACGTAGGTCGGCATGGACATACCCAGACGCTTGGCCGCGGCCGGGTCCTTCCAGGTGAAATCGCCGGTCGAGTCTCGCTTGCTCGGTGCCCGACGGTAGACTTCCCACAGATATTCGTCGACTTCATCCATGGTCGATCGGGCTTGTCGCACCGGCGGGGCGGTCTCGGCAATGCTGCCGGTGGATTCCGCGCCCGTCACCTCCGGAGGCACGAACGCAAGCGAGCCGTGCGCGGGCAATGCGACGAATTCCCACAGCGCTGCTTGCGGCGCCGGCATGCTCGGGACCGGATCGAAAAGGGCCTGCGCCTCGACCATCTCCGACATCGGCACTTTGACATGCAGCGATGAGCGGTGAATGACCCACTCCGCTTCTTTCAACGCCGGGAATGGATTCGATAACGCGAGCGGGATCGCCACGAAGAAGACCAATGCGCCGCACAGCACGCCCGCCACCAGGATGGCGGAGCGAGAAATCCGGTCAGCCGCGATCGCGGCGAGAGGTGCCCGCATGTCTGGCCCTGTGCTGCTTCGGATGATGATTGCCCAACCGCCGCGGTCAGCCCCAACCAAGCGGCCCGGTCCTCCCGGGCAGCGCGACGCGCATGGTCTTTCAGTAAGATTATTTTGGAGTTAACCCGCTATCCCGCCGGGGCCGTGTCGTCGTCTCACAACGACATGGCCGCAGCCGAGATTTGCGCTCCCCGGCAGGTTATCTGCCGTGGCGCTCGAACCACTTCGGACCCGGACCGCGCATGTAGTGCAGTTCCGGTCGATAGCGGCGATTCATCAAGGCGCTCGTAATGGCGCGGAAAACAGCCAAGAGATACATCCCCGAACTCCCCACACTGTACCCCAAGCCCCAATTTTCTGACGGTAACTTTCGACCAACAGAAGGAGGTTGTGGGGCGATAATGTGAAATTGACGGGTCGGAAAGAGACCCGGGCTGGCCCTCGATGGCCCCAAAGCGGGGAAAGTCACACCGCGGCAATCGCCTCGATCTCCAGCAGGAAGTTCGGATTCGCGAGCCCGCGCAGGATGCACAGCGTGCTGCCGGGCGGGTGGCCGGCGAAGTAAGTCTGCAGGATGCCGCGCGCCTTGGGCACGTCATGCGGATTGCAGAGGTAGATCGTGATCTTGGTCACGTCCGAGAGCTTGGCCCCGCCGGCTGCAAGCGCCTTGGTGAGGTTCGCCATCACCATCTTGGCCTGGGCGTCGAAATCGTCGGGCGGCAGCACCTTGCCGTCGACGTCGGCCGCGACTTGGCCGGCGCAGAAGACGAGCTTCTGCGCCCCTCGGCCGTCACCACATGCGAATAGTTGGAAAACGGCTTCGAGATGCCCTCGGGGTTGATCCTGGTAATTTTCGCCATCGTTTCCTCCCTGTCGGCTTGTGGGACTGATTCAGCGTTTCGGCTCCATCGGCGAATGCCCCGACAGCTTCGCGAGCTCCGCCTGGCGCGCCATTTCGCTGGCGCATGTAGGCGGCGAACTTCTCCGGCGTGTTGTCCGCCGGGATCGTCATGCCGAGCGGCTCCATGCGTCCGCGGAACGAGGCGGAATTGATGGTGTCGTTGAGGTGCTTGTTGAGGAAGGCGATGATCGGCGCCGGGGTCTTGCCGGGTGCCGCAGAGACCGACGAAGCCGCGATGATCGAACCCGGGAAGCCGAGCTCGCCCATGGTCGGGATGTCCGGCCAGCTCGCAAGCCGTTGCGAGCCGGCGACCGCGAGGGCACGCACCTTGCCGTCGTCCGACAGCGGCTTGGCGTTGGAATAGAACACGAAGGCGCCTTGGATTTCGCCCGTCACCACCGCGACGGCGGCCTGGCCGGAGCCGCGATAGGGGACGTCCACGATCTTGGTGCCGGCAAGCGCGTTGAGCTGGGTCACCGCGATCGACGGGCGAGCTCGCGGGGCCGGAGGTTCCGAAGCTCACCTTGTTCGGGTTCGCCTTGGCATCGGCCACCAATTCCGCAACCGACTTGTAAGGCAAATTGGCGTTGACGATCAGGACCAGCGGCGGTCCTTCGGTGATCTGGCCGATCAGCGCGAAGTCCGTCACCGCGTTATAGGGCACCGGGATGTAGTGCAGGTTCTGCACGTCAGCCAGCGCGTTGACGAGCAAGCGTGTAGCCGTCCGGCTCCGCCCGCCACACCGAGGTCGCGCCGGTCACGCCCGACGCGCCGGGCTTGTTCTCCACCACGATGGGCTGGCCGATGCGATCCTGCATTTCCGCCGCCAGCACGCGCGCCGGGACGTCGGACAGCCCGCCGGGCGCGAACGGCACCACGAAGGTGACGGGCCGGCTGGGATAGGTCTGCGTTCGCGCCGATGGCGCCGCCAGCACGACGGCGACCAGTGTAGCGAAAAACAACCCGAGCAAGGGCCGGCGGGCAGTGCGTTTGTCGTCATGTATCCCTCACGAGGTCGAGCGCAGCTTACGATGGCTCGCGCAAAGCACGTTGCGTGCCAGAGGATGCATCATGCCGCCTTGCGGCTGCAGAGGTCGAGTGCCATGGCGAGGTAGATCCGCGGCAGCGACGACGCAATCGTCGATCAGCACATGTTCGCCGACCGCATGCATGGAGCCGCCGCGCGCGTCGGGATGCATTCGTCCGCCGGGGCCGAACGCGACGCAGGGCACGCCATAGGCCGTGAGATGCACGGCATCGGCGCCGGGCCGACGAATGATCGCAGCCGCCTTTCCCCGGTCACCGCCGACTGCGCCGCGCCGAGCGCTTGGACGATCGGCAGCGTTTCATCGAGCGCGACCGGCGGATCGCTGACATAGACATGCAACGCGGGCTCCGCGCGTACCGGTGCGGTCGCGCGAAGCCGCGCAGGAGCCGCCGCAGGTCGCGCTTGACGCTGTCGACGCTCTGGCCGGGCACGGTGCGGATATCGAGATAGAGGCTGCAGGCATGCGGGTTGCGCGACAGGCGCCACGGATCGCCGCCGCGGATCGCGGCGATCGTCACGTTGGGATGCTCGCCCATATAGACATGCGCGGCCTCGTAGTCGCGCGCCCACTGGGCGATGTCGTTCTGCAGATCGTGCATGACGGAGATGGCGTTGACCACGTTCGGCTTGTTGGCCAGCGCAGAATGCGCAACGGTGCCGCCGACGGAGATGCGCATCCAGATGCTCCCATATTGGCGATCGAGATGCGCATGCCGGTCGGTTCGGCAAGCACGGCAAAATCGGCGGTGACGCCGTGGTGACCAGATGACGTGTCCCGATGCCGTAGCCGGAATAGGCGATGCCCTGGAACTCCTCGATCGCGGTCTTCTCGATCTCGCCCACGACACCGCCGAACGAAACATCGCCGTCGAGCCTGATGCCGGCCTTGATGATCGCCTCGATCGCGATCAGCGCCGAGGCCAATCCGCTTTTCATGTTGCTCGCGCCGAGGCCCCAGACCCAGCCGTCGCGAAAGATCGCCTTGGGCTTGAACCCGTCGCCCGCCAGGTGCTCCTCGTCGCCCGAATACGATGTGTCCATGTGGCCGGTGAACAGGAGATTGAGTCCATCGCCGCGTCCGCGCCAATGTCCGACCGCATTCGGCCGGTTTTCGTCGACCAGCGGCAGGTCGGTCTCCATGCCGGACTTGCGCATGCGCTCGACAAGATACTGCGCGACGCCGATTTCCTTGCCGGTCGCGCTCGGGATATCGACAAGGTCGATCAGCAAGTCGCGAACACTTTCCGCGCGTGATGTGCGCGGCGATGTCGGCAAAGTCGGGATTGGTCATGAGCGCTCCGGGCAAGACCCAGTCGTAATGGCTGCGCGGCTGCCTCACAAGCCGGGTGCGATAATCGCCGAGGGCAGCCTTGCAATGCGAGCACGCTTGGTTAGTCTGACATCTTGGGTTGCCGAGGACCCTCTCATGAAAAAGACGCTCGCATCGCTCGCGCTCGCATTGTCCTGTCTCGCATCTCCAGTCACCGGTGTCATGGCACAAAACGTCCCACCCAACGTCGTCAAGGAGCTTGCCCCCAACGGCAAGCTGCGCGCCGCCATCAACTTCGGCAATATCGTGCTCGCGCAAAGGACCCCGCCGGCGGTGAGCCGCGCGGCGTGTCGGCGGAGCTCGCGCGCGAACTGGCCAAGCGGCTCGGCGTTCCGATCGAATACGTCACCTTCGACGCCGCCGGCAAGGTGTTCGACGCGCTCAAGGCGGGAGCCTGGGACGTTGCCTTCCTGGCCATCGATCCCGTTCGCTCGGAAGGGGATCGAATTCACCGGCCCGTATGTGGTGATCGAGGGCGCCTATCTCGTCCCGGCGAACTCGCCGCTGCAGACCAACGAAGACGTGGACCGCGACGGAGTACGCGTCGCCGTGGCGCGCGGCAGCGCCTATGATCTCTATCTCACGCGCGCGCTCAAGCGTGCCCAGCTGGTGCGGGAGCAGAGCGGACCGCAGGCGCTCGACATGTTTCTGAAGGATCGGACTCGAGGCGGCGGCCGGCGTCAAGCAGCCCATCGTCCTGTTCGCCAAGGACCATCCGGAGACGCGCGTGATTCCCGGCCGCTTCATGGTCATCGAGCAGGCCATGGGCACGCCCAAGGGGCGCGACGCCAGCGTGCGCTATCTGCGCGAATTCATCGAAGAGATGAAGGCCTCGGGCTTCGTCGCCAAGGCGCTCGAGAAGAGCGGCCAAACCGATGCCGCGGTGGCGCCGCCCTTGCCGGCGAAGTGATTCGCTGACGCCTACGCCAGCGACTTCCGGTCAACGCGCCGCACCTGAGACACCCATTCGCGCGTCCATTTAGGGCACGCCCTTGCATGACTTGGCGCCAAACGCCGCCGGTTCGCACCGGCGTGTTCGGCCGGCTCAGTCGCCAAGGCGGCGCGCCCATTGCCTTGGGACTTGGAGCGCTTCATGAAGACGATCGTAGGATCGGCCCCTCACGCTCTGGGGCATTTTCGCTGCTCCATGGGTGCCAGTCGCTGCCCAGGCACAAGGTCTCACGAAGGTCGGCGGGTGCTGAATTTTGCCGCCGACGGCGGCGCGGCGGACTTTCTACCACGCACCGGAGCGCGGATATTTTCGCGAACTCGGGCTCGACGTGGCGATCGAAATCGTCCAGGCGTCTGGCCGATGCGCGATCACGCGGACCGCCAGCCAGGCGTCCGACATCGGCTGGCGACATTTTCGACGCTGGTTCGAATTCGCCTCGCGTCGCCCCCGGAGATTTCGCCCCGGGCAGTGTTCATTCTTCACAACCGCTCGCCGCAAGCGGTGATCTCACCAAGAGCAGCGGGATATCAAAGCCGACCGATCTGCACGGCCGCATCCTGGGCCAGGTCCGGCGGATGCCCTTCGCGCATGTTTCCGCGGTCGCGAACATCACCGGGTATCGATACCGCACAGCCGGATCGAGATCCGCCAGTTCAGCCCGCAGCTGCGCGACACCATGTTAAAGCTGACCGCTGTGTCGATGCGGTGACGGGATCTCGATCCGGGCCGTCCTGTTCAACCTCAAAGCTAACGGCGTCGGCATCGATGATGCCACGGTCATCTAGATGCGATCGATAATCTGAAGGTGCGATGGTTTCGCCTGGCAAGCACAACAACCTCGCTAAGCTTGACATTGAGGGCGAACGCCTTGCGTGGCTCGGCAGCCATCAGATCGTCACGCCGGCCACGCTCAAGGACGGCATCGGCGCCTATGACCGCGGATCGCCTTGCGCAGAATATCGCGCAGGTCGGAAGGGCATTCGGCTTGACGCGCATCCCGGAGCTGGCGAGATTTACGACGATCGCTTTCTGCCACCGCGCGAAGACCGCATTCCGCTCAAGTAGCAGGCGCCACGTCACCATCCCATGTCACTTCTACCGATCCCACCAGGGACCACGCTGATCATCCGCGGCGGCCGGCCGATGCTGCCCGCCGGCGACTGGCACGCGCCGGCTGCCGCCGACATCGCCATCGCCGGCGACACGATCGCCGGCATCGCGCCGGGCTTTGCGCCGGTCGCGGGCGCACGCGATCGAAGAGCTCGACGCGCGCGGGCATCTCGTCCTGCCCGGGCTTCATCAACGCCCACTACCACTCGCATGACGTCCTGGCCAAAGGCACGCTCGAGGAGGTGCCGCTCGAAGCGTGGCGCCTCTACGCGCTGCCGCCGCAATATCCGCCACGCTCGGTGGAGGAGGTGCGCGCCCGCACGCTGCTCGGCGCCCTGGAATGCCTGCGCTCCGGCATGACCACCATCCAGGACATGCTCACGCTCTACCCGTTCGAGGACCGGCATCTCGACGCGGTCATGCAGGCCTACGAGCAGATCGGCATCCGCGTGGTGTTCAGCCTGCAATATGCCGATCGCAAAGGGCTGGAGACCATTCCCTATTGGAAGGACATTTTCCCGAAGGAGCTGCATCCGCTGCTGTCGACCGCGGCGGAGCCGGAGCGGCAGCTCGATCTGCTCGGTCATTTCGAGGCAACGTGCCTGCAGGCGCCGCCGCGGCCGCGCGTGCATTGGGCGCTCGGCCCATCGGCGCCGGAGCGCTGCTCCCCGGCCCTGATGGCGCGCACCATGGAGCTTGCCCGCCGCTACGACGTCCCGGTCTATTCGCACATCTACGAGTCGCGCGGCATGGCGTTGCAGGCGCGGCTCACCCTGCCCGAGCATGGCGGCTCGCTGATCAAGCGGCTCGCGGCCGAAGGCGCGCTCGATCCGCTGTCTGAACCTCGCGCACAGCGTCTGGCTTGCACGCGACGAGATCGATCTTCTGGCGGCGACGCGGCACCGGCGTGGTGCTCAATCCGCAGGGCAATCTGAAGATGAAATGCGGAATACCGCCGATCCGCGCGTTGCAGGATGCCGGCGTGCGCATCGGTCTCGGGTGCGACAACTGCAGCTGCTCGGACGCGCAGAACATGTTCATGGCGATGAAGCTGTTCGCGCTGTTGGCTGCGGCGAGCGATCCGCTACCCGGCCCGCCGCAGGCTGCAGCCGCGTTGCGGGCGGCGACCGAGGCCGGGGCGGAAAGCGCGCGTCTCGGCCACGCCATCGGGCGGATCGCGCCCGGCTGCAGGGCGGACCTCACGCTCATCGACATGAGCGATCCGTCCTGGTCTACCGCTCAACAGCGCGGTGCGACAGCTCGTGCACGTCGAAGCCGGGCGCGGCGTGCGCCATGTCATCGTCGACGGAGCCGTCGTCGTGCGCGACCGTCGCCTCACGACCATCGACGAGGACGAAATCTACGATGCCGTGCGAAGCGGTAATGCCCGGTTTTCGCCGCGACTTCACGGCCATCTCGGAACGGGTGCAGCGCCTGCAGCCCTGGCTGGACGCAGGCGCATCAACGCATCGTCTCGACAGAACTCGACTTCGACCGGATCTACATCCCGTTTTGAAATCGCCCCAAGGGCTGGCTCAAACATTTGCCGCTGTGTGAACTCGCTTCACACCCAGGCGATTTGAGTGGTGACATTTTCCCGTCCGCCAGCGCTGGCCATGTCGGCCTCCCGCCCAGGTGCATTCTTCGCCCCGCAAGTCCGCGTCGACAATTGACACTCTCGGGAATAGTAGCATGGACGGTCTATTCGCCTTCGCCGCTCTGATCACAGCGCAGTTCGCGGCGGTGCTCTACGCGCATTGCTGGCACGCGGCGGGCCGCTGGCCGGACGACGGCGCGAAACACCTCCGATCCCGTTCCGAACTCACGCATCAGACTGCTCCCCACCGCAGTGATGCCCGTTTCAGCGCCACCGCAAGGCGCGCGGCGCTGACGGCCTGTGCGGCCTCACTAACCAATCCCGCCATCCCCCCAACATGGTCAACGACGGCCGCAGTGCCAAGAACCGCGATAGGATGGAAAAGATGTGTCCTGGAATTTTCCGGCAGACGGGACGCCGCGTCGGAGCTCTCGTTCTGGGTTGGCCTGATCGCCCTATGCAATCAGGCCGCAACAGCCGACGAACTGACGGATGCGCTTATTCGATATGCCATGCACGATTATCCGCGCGCCATCGAAATGCTTACTCCATTGGCGGAACGGGGAGAGGCCGTCGCGCAGGTGAAGCTTGGACTCATTTACGCAAGGGAGAAGGGTTCCGCGCGACGACGTCGCCGCCCTCGGATGGCTGAGCCGAGCCGCCGAGCAGGGCCTGACAGAAGCTCAGTTCGAACTCGGCGTGATGCATCGTGACGGCGTGGGAACGCCGGTAAATGGTACGCTGGCGATGCACTGGTTCGAGCGCGCCGCGGCACGGGACGTCCCTCACGCATTCAATGCGATTGGGGAGATGTATCTCGGACATCAGGACGTTGCGCAGGACTATACCGCGGCGCTCACCTGGTTCCTTCGCGGCGCTCAATTGGACGATGCCGACTCACTCTACAATGTTGGCGTCCGCTACGCTCTTGGCCAGGGCGTCGAGCAGGATGAAATCGAAGCATACAAATGGTTCGATCTTGCAGCGGATGCAGGAATAGGAGAGATACGCAGCAGAGCTGTTCGTGCTCGGCAGGCGATTGGCGAGGGCCTCATGCCCTTGCAGGTGTCGAAAGCAAAGATCGGCGCGCGGGACTGGCTGCGCGTTCACGGTTCTGCGTCGGCATCTCTGGAGACATTGCTACGAAGGAATAGACCCGCCCGAGGTACCGCAGCTGGAGCGTCATGAGCGGATACAATGATGATCCGGCTCCTTGTCAGAAAGCGGAAGTTCAAGAGTCGCCGCGAACCGTTTTATGAGTCGCGCCCTCGTCATGGCGACTCGTCACCCGTCGGGTAGAGCTTGCGAACCTCCTCGCGGCGACGCAGCCACCACGCGTAGGTCTTGGGAAGCAGATCGAGCGGATCAGGGCCGCCCAACGCCTTGGCGGCGTGCACGGGCCAGTTCGGATTCCACAGCATTTCGCGTGCCAGCGCCACCAGATCGCAGCGGCCATCGGCGAGATAAGATTCCGCCTGCGCCGCTTCGGTGATCAGGCCGACAGCCATTGTCGGGATCTCGGCTTCGCGCCGGACGCGCTCGGCAAACGGTACGTGATAGCCGGGGACGCGCGGTACGACGGCGAGCGTCAGCGGACCTTCGATGCCGCCCGACGAGCAGTCCACCACATCGACCCCGCGCAATTTCAGCTCGCGCGCGAGCGCGACGGTATCCTCGATCTGCCAAGCCCCGCCTTTGCCGTCGACACAAGAGGCGCGAAAGAACAGCGGGCGATCCTTCGGCCACGCCGCGCGGGCAGCTTCGATCACCTCGAGACAGAACCGCATGCGGCCGGCGAGATCGCCGCCGTAGCCATCGTTACGGCGGTTGGTGATGGCGAGAGAAACTGCTGGATGACGTAGCCGTGGGCGCCGTGGATTTCGCAGATGTCGAAACCGGCATCGAGCGAGCGGCGGCACGCTTCCGACGTGGCTCTGGATGACGCGCCTGATGTCGTCGCGATCCATCTCGATCGGAACGGCCGCGCCGGGTTTGAACGGGATCGGACTGGGCGCATAGCCCGCGCCATGGCGGCCGGCCGCTCTTGCGCGTCGTCCTCCGTGAGCGGCTCGAAGCCTTCCCATGGCGCCTTGGTCGCGACCTTCGCGGCCGGCGTGACCGAGCTGGATCGCGCTGAGCGCGCCCTGCCCGCGCAGGAAATCGGTGATCCGGCGCCAGGCCCGCGCCTGTCCGTCGGTATAGATGCCGGGGCAACAGTAGGTCTTGCGAGCGCTCGCTTCGACCGACGTCTCCTCGACAAAGACGATGCCGGCGCCCCCATGGCGAATTTGCCGAGATGAACCAGGTGCCAATCGCCGGGCTCGCCGTCGACCGCCAGATATTGCGACATCGGCGACACCGACGATGCGATTGCGCGCCGTCAGCCCGCGCATGGTGAACGGCGTGAACAGCAGCGGCGATGGCGCCGTACTGGTGTCGGTTGGACGGTCATCTCTCATGCAGCAATCCCGGAAATGACGGTCGCGCGCATCATGAAGCGCGATCGACGATGAGCGCAACAGGTCCGCCGCCGTCCGGCCTTGATGCTCGGCGCCGCCGGACACGTAGATCTTCGGCGTGTCCGACGAGGCCTGCCAGCGCGCCGCAGCACGAAGGCACGGGCGTGCCGGGTGGCGGCGATGTCGGAATCGTCCAGCATGGTGTGGCGGTGGCCGCGCAGCCGGCCGTCGTGGCTGGCCTCGGCCTTGCCGAGGAGCGCAACGAGCCGCGCGCGCTGTGCCGGCGCGAGCTGGCCGGCCGCGCCCAGCCCGAGGCGTGCAAGCGCCGCGCGCACCGGCTCGATATCGACCGCGTCAGCCATCACCGCATGATCGATCGCGAGCGGTCCGGACCAGGCCGGCGACATGCCCATCACCACGATCTCATGGTTGAGCAGCTCGATACCGGCCGACGCGCTGCCACGGCCGGACCACAGCGCCCAGTTGACGCCGATGTCAGCCTCGGACAGCGACGACCGCTCGAGCTCCGCGAGCGCGACGGCGGCGCCGAGGCGCTGGCGGCGCGCGCGAAGGCCCATCGACTTCAAGGGTATCGCGCGTGCGCCACCACGGCACCCCGGCGGTCAGCGTCAGCGATCCGCTGGGCAACGAGCAGCGGGCATTTCACCTGAACGAAGTGGACGTCGGCCTGCATCGTCGATCCCGGCGTCCGCCATGGCGGCGCGCACGCCGGCCGCCACCTGATCGACCTGCTGCAATCGGCCGAGATGCTCGAATGGGAGCGCCGCCGTGTGGGCACGGCCGATGGCAAGCGCCGGCACTGGCAGCCTTCTCGCCGTCGCGGCGCTCGAACACCAGCCAATGCGGCGCCATGGCGCCCTCGGTACCGCCCGACATCACGAGGCAGATTTGCGCCGCCTGCTGCGCGGGAAGATGACGCTGGAACAGCAGGCTCAGGGCGAGCGTCGCGTGCCGCGCGAGAAGTCGTTGACCAGGCCATTGCCTTCCGTCTTCGCCAGCACTGCGATCACGCCCTCGGGATCGATTTGCTTCGACGCGATCGCCGCCACGATGCCGCTGACGTCGTCAGGCGCGTTGACGCGGAGATGCGATGAACGAACGCACGGCGGGTCATGGAGAACCTTCCCATTCTGCGCGCGCGGCGCTCACGCGCAGTAAAGCGGACCGCAATAGTGCGCAGCGCAATGCGTCGCGCAGTTCGGGCATGGCCGCGCGAACGTCGGCCGTCGTTCCCAGCCGACTTGCGCAAGGTGGCGAGCAGCTCGGCCTCCAGCGCCGGCAGGTCGACGCCGGTAACCGCGCCGTCGCGCACGATCTCGCGGCCGGCGACGAACAGTTGCTTGACATGTTCCTGCCGCGCCTTCGCCAGCAGCAGCTCGATCGCCGGCACGTCAGGCTCGATCAGCTCGGCCGACAAGCTTGTCCCAGTCCAGCACCAGCAGGTCGGCCGGCGCGCCTGCCGCGATACGTCCGCCGTCGCTCTCGCCGGTCACGGCGAAACGGCCGTGCTCGCACGCGATACGCAGCAGATCGTCACGCCGCACCTTGATTTCGAAACCCGGCGGCCTTGTGGACGGCGTAGAGCAGCCGCATTTCGCGCAAGGCGTCCTCGTCCTCGTCGAAGGACAGCCCGTCGAGACCCATGGCGAGGCGGCAGCCACGCCGCAGCATCTCGCCAACCGGCGCCAGTCCGGAGCTGACGATGAAGTTCGAGCTCGTGTTGATCGACGATGGTGGCGCCGCGCTGCGGCGATCAGGTCCATCTCGTCCGGCCGCAGCCAGATGCAGTGGGCGAACGAGACCCGTTCGTTGACGAGCCCGATCTCGTCCAGATATCGCACGATACCCTGCGGGTAGGTGCGATCGGCCCAGTTGCGCTGGTAGCGCGTTTCGAGCAGGTGCATGTGCACGCGGCGTCCGCTCCGCTCCACCGCCTCGCCGATCCGCCGCAGCATCTCGTCGCTGCACCATTGCACGCCTGCCGGTCCGTATTGGACCGTGACGCCGGGCCCTCGATATCGGCGGCCACCGCCTCGACCATCGCCACCTGCTCGGCGGCCGGGACCGGCGGCCGCAGTAATCGTCGCGTGACGCAGAGCGCAGGCCGCGGGCGAGAGCTGCGGCCAGCAGCGCCTGGTGCGGGTCGTAGACCAGCGGATTGATGATCGCGGCAGTGCACGGCGAGCGCGACGCGCAGGCCGACGTCGCGAGCGGCCTTGGCGACCGCGCGCGCCTCGGTCGGGAAATCGGTCAGGCCCTGAACGCGCGTATAGTGCGCCATGGTGGCGCCCACGCCGCCGCGCGCGATGCGCCCGAACGCCACCGCCGAGGCGAGCCAGGCATCGACCGCGGGGATAAGGGTGAGGTACGGCAGCCACGCCTCGAGCGGCACGTCGAAGCTGCCGACCTGGCTCAGACGCGCCACCCGCGCGTGGTCATGCGCGCTGGCGAGCGCCGGCAGCACGAGCGCACCGCTTGCCGGCACCTTCTTCTACCGGCGGCGATGCGTGCCGTCCGACGACGGTGACCGATGCGATCCGCCGACCGCCGGATCCGCCGCGCCCGGTACGACCGAGACGCTTTGATGCCAGTGAGACGCCGCGACGCGATGGGCCGCCATCGCGCTGTCTCCGGCGATCACGGTGCGCCTACATGTTGAGCTTGAGCATGCGGGCGTCCTTCGGCGGCAGGAATGCTGCGGTCGAACACGTCCCTCACCGCCGGCGTGCTGGCGAGCCCATAGGTTTCAACCAGGAGCTTGATGGCCTTCGCCATGCGCTCCTCCTTGATGTCGCCGACGCCGATCTCGTCGGTTTCCGGCGTTACGAAGTGAGTCTTGAAGGCGTAGACCAGGCGCGCCTTTTCCAAGCGTCGCGTTCATGAGCGGCTCCGTCTTCATCATCACCGCGATCGCGCGCATCGGGCGCGGCGGCGTTCTCGATGATCGCCCGGTTGAGCGCACGCACGAGGCCTGCCACGGCCTTCGGCTTTTCCTTCAAGAGCTTCTGCGAGACCATGATGCCGTTCGAGTAGAGATCGACGCCGTAGTCGGAGAAGAACAGCCAGCGGATATCCTTGTCGGGGTCGACCTTCATGCCGATCAGGTTGATGTAGCTCGTGACCGTGAACACCGCCGAGAAGTCGACCTGCCCGTTGAGCAGCATCTGCTCCTGCAGGTTCGGCTGCATGTTCGTGACCGGCACCTTGCTCGCGATCGATGCCGTTGAGCTTGGCGAGCGGGGCAAACAACTGACCCGGCCGAGCCGCCGGCAGGCGTCCCCATCGTATGCCCGACCACATCCTTGAGCGTCTTGATCGGGCTCGAGCTCTTGGCGATCAGCGCGAACGGCGGCTTGTTGTAGATCATGTACACCATGACCGGTTGCTCGCCCGGCTTGGTCCCCGCAAGCTGAATGATGGCGTTCATGTCCCCGAAACCGGCGTCATAGGTGCCGGAGGCGATGCGGGTGACGGTCGCGGCCGAGCCGGTGCCCTGGTCGATGTCGACGTCAAGGCCTTCGGCTTTGAAGTAGCCCTTCTCCTGCGCCCAGAACACGTAGGCGTGGATGCCCTGGTATTTCCAATCCAGGGTGAAAGCGAATCTTGGTGGACTCCTGCGCGGCCGCGCCGGATAGTGCAAGCGCCACTATGACCGAGAACGCGCCGAGCATGCGTAGCAACGGCATGCTAACGCTCCTTGTGGTTTGCAGCAGAACGGTCAACCCATCGCGAACTCGTCCTTGCGATGGGCCCAACCCGTCACCCGGCCCTCGATCAAGGAGAAGATGACGTAGAGCGCGACGCCGAGCACCGCGAGGATCAACAGCCCGGCGAAAACCAGCGGCACGTCGAAGCTCGAGCTCGCGATCATCATCAGGTTGCCGATGCCGCGATTGGACGCGACCGTTTCGGCGATGACGGTGCCCACGAACGCCTGGGTCACCGCCACCTTCAACGAGGCGAAGAAATACGGCATGGTGCGCGGCAATCCGACATTGGTGAGAATGTCGAGCTTGCTCGCCTTGAGCGCCTGCATCACGTCTTCGAGCTCCGGCTCGGTGGTGGCAAGCCCGGTCGCAACGTTCACCACGATGGGAAAGACGCACAGGATCATCGCGGTCAGCACCGCCGGAATGGTGCCGGCGCCGAACCAGAGAACGAAGATCGGAACCACCGCGACCTTCGGAATGCTCGAGAACCCGACGAGCAGCGGATATGCCACGTCATAGGCGAGCTTCGACGAGCCGACGAAGGCGCCAAGCAGCACCCCGGCGATGATGCCGAGCGCGAAACCGACCAGCGTGGTGTAGAGCGTCTGCAGCGCGTGCGGCCAGATGGCCGGCATGCGCTGCCCCAGGGTGACGCACGATCTGGCTCGGCCGCGGCAGGACGATGTCCTTGACCCCGAAGGCGAGGCAAAGCAGCTCCCACGCCAGGAAGAAGCCGAGGATGAGCGCGACCGAAGCGAAGCGCCGCCGGAGCTGCGGGTTCACTGCACCGTCTCCTTAGCCGGGCGCGCGGCAACGATCAACTCGCGCAGCCGCTGGGTGAGCGTCACGAATGCCGGGCTCGTAGGACATCGCGATGGTGCGGGGCCGCGGAAACGTCACGACGCTCTCCTCGATGATGCGTCCGGGCCGCGCCTGCATCACGCAGATGCGGTTGGCGAGATAGGCGGCTTCCTTGAGGTCGTGGGTGACGAGCAGCACCGTCGGGCGGAGCGTCATCCAGAGATCCTGCATGATCCCCCACAGCTCCTCGCGGGTGAATTGATCGAGCGCGCCGAACGGCTCGTCGAGCATGAGCAGCTGCGGCTCGTGCACCAGCGCGCGGCAAAGCGAGGCGCGCTGCATCATTCCGCCCGAGAGCTGCCAGGGATATTTGTCGGCGAAACCCGCGAGGCCGACCCGCGCGAGCAGCGCATCGATCCGGTCGCGGAACTCGCCCTTGCGCTTGGCGCGGTAGTCCTGCCGGAACGGCGCCACGATCTTCAGCGGCAGCATCACGTTGTCGCGCAGCGTGAGCCAGGGCAGCAGCGTCGGGTTCTGGAACGCCATCCCGACGCGGACCGGCTCGGCTCCCACCTCGCGGCCGGCCACCAGCACGCCGCCGCTCGAGGCGCTGATCAGGCCGGTCACGAGCTTGAGGATGGTGGACTTGCCGCAGCCGGAGGGCCCGACCAGCGCGATGAAGTCGCCCTGCTCGATGCGCAGATCGGTCGCGTCGAGCGCCTTCACCTGCTTGTCGCCGCGGCCATAGGCGTGCGTCACCTGATGCAGCTCGACAAAGGCGTCGGGACGCGTCTGGCGGTTCGGGAGTGGGAGCGTGCATCATGCCGCCTCTTTCCGATTGCCCAGCGGTCGCCGCCGCGGACGATCGCGTCCATGGTCTGGTCGACGTTGCGCGGCGCGGCGGCCGGCAGATGCTGCAAGGCGTGGACCGAGCGGCCCCAGCCGCGCGTCTCCGGCACCAGCGCGCGCTCCCGCATGACGAAACGGCCGCGCACCAGCGTATGGACCGGCAGGCCTCGCACCGGACCGTCCGTGCCAGGGCGTCACCTTCGAGCGCGACTGAAGCAGCGCGTCGTCGATGACCCATTCGCGGCCGAGGTCGACCAGCGCGAGATCGGCCTCGCGCGCCCGCCTGCACTACGCCCTTGCGCGGATACAGCCCCCAGATCTTCGCCGGGTTGGCGGCGCTCCAGCGTACGTAATCCGAGATGCTCATCCGCCCGGCATTGACCTCGGTCAGCATCAGCGGCATCTGCGTCTCGACGCCGGGAAAGCCGCAGTCGACGGTCCAGATGTCGTTGCGCGTCTTTTCCTGCAGGCGCGTGCGGCGCGTGATCGGTCGCGATCATGTCGATGGTAGCCGTCGGCGAGCGCCGCCCACAGCGGCGCCTGGTTGCGCGCCTCGCGCACCGGCGGATTGACCCGGATGATGCCGCCGAGGCGGGCATAGTCGTCGCTGGAAAGAAAGAGATATTGCGGGCAGGTCTCGCCGGTGATGTCGACGCCGCGCGCCTTGGCTTCGCGCAGCGGGACGCAGCTCCTCGGCCGAGGAAATGTGCAGGATGTGAATGCGCGCACCGGTCCACTCCGCGAGGATGGCGGCGCGGCTCACGGCCTCGACCGCGACGACCGCCGGGCGCGCCGCGAGATGAGCGAGCGGGTCGAGGCGGCCGGCGTCGCGCATCCGGGTCTCGCGCCGCTCCATGATCGAATTGGTCTCGGCGTGCAGCGACACGCGCTTGCCGGTGCGGGCAACCGCCTCGAAGGCTTCGAGCATCGCGCCGGTGGACGGCGACGGGATCTTTCCGAACGTGTTGCCCATGTAGAGCTTGAAGCCGATGACGCCGCCTTCGACGAGCGCACGGCACGTGCTCGATGGTGTCCTCGCCCAGCAGGCCGTAAAGCCCGAAATCGACGTGCGCGTTCGCGCCGGCGATGCGGTGCTTGTCCGCCAGCACTCGACGCGGTGCCGGTGGGCGGGATGGTGTTGGGCATGTCGAACACGGTGGTCACGCCGCCGAACGCCGCGGCCGCCGTGCCGGTCTGCCAATCCTCCTTGTGCGGATAGCCGGGATCGCGGAAATGCACGTGCACGTCGATGGCGCCGGGCAGGACGTGGAGTCCGCGCGCGTCGAGCGTCTCGCGCGCCGGCGGCATCGCTGCCTCGGAGCCGACCGCGACGATGTGCCCGTCGTCGATGGCGACGCTGGCATCGATGACGCAATCGGGCGACACCACCTGGCCGCCGCGGATGACGAGATCAGCCGTGGTCATCGTCGACCCTCACAACATCGCCCAGCCGCCGTCGACCGGCAGATCGATCCCGGTGATCTGGCGCGAGGCATCGCTGGCGAGGAACAGGCAGGCATTGGCAACGTCGACATCGCTCGATACCCGCTTGAGCGCGTAGTCGGCGGCATGACGCTCGACCGCCTCGTCGACGGCGATGCCGAGACGCGTCGCCATGTCGGCGCAGACCTTGTCGCGGAACCGCGGGCCGTCGACCATGCCCGGGGCGACGCAATTGACGTTGATGTTGTAGGCGCCGACCTCGAGCGCGAAGCTCTTGGTGATGCCGCGCAGTCCCCACTTCGACGCGGAATAGGCCATGCGCCCCGCGCGCCCGCGCATGCCGAAGGTGCCGCCGACATTGACGATCTTGCCGTAGCGCTGCGCCATCATGGTCGGCAGCACGCCGCGCATGGTGTGGAAGCAGCCATTCATGTTGAGGGTGACGATGTCGTCGAATTCCTGCGGCGTGGTCTCCACGCCGCTCTTGCCGATCGGCCCTGAACCGCCGGCGACATTCACCAGGATATCGATCCGCCCGTAGGTCCGCGTGGTCGTCTGCGCGGCCTGCTCGCATTGCAACAGGCTCGGTGAGGTCGCACGGGACGATGATCGCCTCCGGCTCCCGCCGCCTTGGCTTGCGCCGCTACCGGTTCGATCGCGGCGGTGTCGCGTCCCACCAGAGCGAGGCGCGCGCCCTCCGCGGCAAAGGCCATGGTGATGGCCGCACCCATGCCCTTGGCAGGGCCGGTGATCACCGCAACCCGTCCTCGCGAGCCCCAGAGTCCATCGTCGATTTCATCCCTTGCTCGCAGCCCAGCGATCGGCCGGAGTCCGTTTCCGCTGCGAGAAACGGACCCCGATTTCCTGTATCTAGAAGCAGCTTCTTCGGCAGCGCGTCAGCCGGCGGCAGGAATGCAGGCGTGAAGATCTCATCGACCGACGGCGTGCGCGGAAGACCATTGGCGTCGACCAGGATGTCGATCGAGGCCTTGAGCCGCGCCATGTCGACATTGCCGAGGCCGATCTTGGCGATCTCCGGGTGATTCATCTCGTCCTTGAGGGTCGCTTCGAACCGTTCGCGCTCGACCGGAACCTTGATCAGCGGCTCGCGCTTGGCGACCGCGGCGACCGAGGCGTCGATGTCCTTGAGCGAGATCGAGAAGTCCCCGGTTGATCGCGCGCACCAGCCCTCGGACCGCCTCCGGCTTTTCCTTCGCCAGCTTCTTCGAGACGATGATGGCGTTGGAATAGAGATCCATGCCGTAATCGCCGTAGTTGATGTAGCGCAGTTGCTTGTCATCGACGCCCATCAGCTTGGCCGAGAAACGGATGGTGTTGACGTAGCCGAAGACGCCGTCGACCTGTCCTTGCATCAGCATCTGCTCGCGCAGGTTCGGCTGCATGTTGGTGATGTTGACCTTGCTGCAGTCGATCTTGGCGAGCTTGCACAAAGCGGGAAACAGCTTGAGCGCGCCGTCGTTGGCGGCGCCCCCGAGCGTCTTGCCCTCGAAATCCTTCGGCGACTTGATCGGGCTATCCGCCTTCACCGCCACGGTGAAGGGCGGCTGGTTGAACATCACATAGACCGCGATCGGCGCATCTTCGGGCTTCTTGGCCGCAAGCTCGATCAGCGCGTTGATATCGCCGAACCCGACATCGTAGGTGCCGTTTGCGACCAGCGGTACCGCTGCGCCCGAACCGTTGCCCTGGTCGAGCGTGACCTCGAGCCCCTCGGCTTTGTAATAGCCGCGGTCCTCGGCCAGAAAGAACATCCCCTGCGGGCCCTGGTATTTCCAGTTCAGCACCAGCTTGAGCTTGGTCTGCGCATTGGCGGGCGTCGTAAGCGCCGAGTGGAACGGCGAGCGCGGTCGCGCCGACCAGCGCGAGAACCACCGATCGTAAGCCTCGAAGTCATTGGGGCACTCCTGTCATAGCTCTGGTTGGTTCGCTGAAGGCGTCATCCCGCGCTCATACGTCCTCGTGACTCCGACGAACGGCCGTGCGCGTCTGCCGCTTTGTTAGGCGAATGCAGCTCAATCTTTGATCACACCTGACCTGACGCATCGGCTGTAATGCAGCGTCGGCTCGCTCTGCCTTGGATAACGCTGCAAGCCGTGTGCCTTTCAGGAACGCTAACGCAATCGAGTGCTCACATCTGCCGCTGATTTCTTGCTAGGCTGGTGCCGGGAAAGCATCACTCGATCGAGTTAGGCCTTGCGATGAAGCACTTGCGCATTCTGCGATATGTCGACGAGGTCGCGCGCACCGGATCGATCCGCAAAGCCGCGGATCACCTGAACGTCACCGCATCGGCCGTGAACCGTCGAATCATGGATCTCGAGGAGGAGCTTGGCGCGCAATTGTTCGAGCGCCGGCCTCGCGGCGTGCGGCTCACGGCCGCCGGCGAGGTGTTTCGTCCACTACCTCCGGGAGCAGGACGGCGGTCTCGAGCGCATGAAGTCGCAGATCGAGGATCTCAGGGGATTGCGCCGCGGCACCGTGCGCATCGCCTGCAGCCAGGCGTTGGCGCTCGACTTCCTGCCGCGGAGATTGCCGCGTTCCGCACGCGCCATCCGATGGTGAGCTTCGAGGTCAGGGTGCTCGACCACGAGCAGGCCATGACCGCGCTCGCGGCCTATGAGGTCGATCTCGTCCTGGTCTTCCGGCCGCCGTTTCTCCCCAACTTCCAGCCCCTGATGAGTCTCGAGCAGCGCATCGTGGCGGTGATGTCCACGGAACATCCGCTCGCGACCCGCCTGACCGTCAGGCTGCGCGATTGCGCCAACTATCCCGTGGCCATGCCGGAGCGCAGTCTGGGCGGACGGCAGTTGCTCGACCAGGTCGTGGCGCGGAGCGGCCTCACGTTCAAGCTCGCGGCCGAATCGAACTCATTCGAGTTTCTGCGCGGGCTGGTCACGCACGCCAATCTGATCTCGTTTCAGATCGCGATCGGAACAATGCCCGAGAACAACAAGCTCGGGTCTGGTCGCGCGCGACATCGACGACCGCGATGTCCCGCGCGGCAAACCTGGTGCTCGGACAGTTGCGCGCCCGCAACCTGCCGATACCCGCCGCGATCTTCGCGGAAAAGCTCGTGCGCGCGCTCGAGGCGATGCGGGCGAAACCCGGCGCATCAGGCGCATCCGCTGGCAGCGGCGTCCGGCTGAGCCTGAAACAGGAAAGCCATATCGACGGCCGGAACGTCGCGCGGAGGACCTGATGGAGGCTCAGCCTGCCCCGGCCGCCCTGGTGTGGCTCGCCCGCCTGAGCTCTCACCTGAGCTGGTATTGCACGCTTTCGCCGCCTGGTCGCGCCGCGTTCTGGGCGACCTTCGGTGGCTGGGCGCTCGACGCCTACAACCAGATGACCCTGGGCTTCGTTCCTGCCGGCCGTGACGGCCGCGTTTGCGCTCTCCACCACGCAGGCGGGGCTGCTCGGGACCGTCGGCGTGAGTGACCAGCGCGGTTGGCGGCGCGCTGGCCGGCGCGCTGGCCGACGCAATCGGGCGCGTGCAGGTGTTGCTCCTCTCGATCGGCTCGTACGCGCTGTTCACGCTTCCTGGCCGGCTGCGCGCAGTCCTACGAGCAGCTGCTGGTCTTCCGCACGCTGCAGGGCCTTGGCTTTGGCGGCGAGTGGGCCGCGGGCGCGGTGCTCGTGGCGGAGTACGCTCAGCGCGACGCAGCGCGGGCGAGTCGTCGGGGCCGTGCAGAGCGCATGGTCGGTCGGCTATGCCGTCGTCCTCCTCGCCAATACCGTGACGCTTCAGCCTGGCGCCGCCCGAGCTCGCCTGGCGGATCATGTTCTGGCTGGGCGCGCTGCCGGCCGTCGCGCTGTTCTGGGCGCGCACCGCGCCTGCAGGAGTCTCCCGTCTACCGCGCCGAGGTGGCGGCCCGCGCGGCCGCCACCAGACGTGGCAGACGCCAAGACCTGGCAGCCGCGCGCTGCTCGGGCTGTTTCGCCGGGACCAGCTCCGCGTCACGCTGGCGTCGGCGCTGCTCTCGGTCGGCGTCATCGGCGCCGGGCTCGCCTTCTGGCTGCCGACCTATCTGGAGCAGGTGCGCCACCTGACGGTGGAGGGCATCGGCGCCTACATGGGCATCCAGGTGGTCGGCGGGTTCGTTGGCTGTGTCAGCGCGGGCTACATGCTCGACGCGGATGGGTCGGCGCCGCGGCCTGGCGCTGTTCGCGCTCGGCAGCGCGCTCGCCGCCTGGGCCTACGTCGTGCTGCCGCTCGGCGCCGCATGGCTGGTGTTCGCCATCGGCTTCCCGCTCGGCTTCTTCGGTTCGGGCATCTTCAGCTGGCTGGCGGTCTATCTCGCCGAGCTGTATCCGACCGAGCTGCGCGGCGCGGGGCAGGGGTTCGGCTACAACATCGGACGTGGGATCGGCGCGGTCGGGCCGGCCGCGATCGGCGTTGCGGCGGCGCGGGTCGGGCTGAGCGACGCGCTGGCGCTGGCGGCCACGAGCTACGTGCTCTGCCTCGTCGCCCTGCTGTTCCTGCCGGAGACTCGCGGGAAGCCCCTGACCGGCTGAGCGTTCCAATGTCCCGAAGCTTCATCCTGCTGTCGTCCGCTGTGTGCGATGACGCGCGAAACGACGTTATTTGCCGGTCGACTCCGGCCGCCGTGAAGATGAGGCCCTGTTCCGACGACAGCGCGGGCGGCAAGTCGAGATCGGGCGCGCCGATGCGACTGCTCGTCGGATATCGCAAGCAGACGGATGCCTCGCACGCCAGCCGTGCGGACGGTGGAGAATTCACAGCCCCGATAAAATCGCTTGCATCGAATTGCCCTTTCGATTATTCTACTTGTTTTTTCGCGGCTCAACGGCTGCACCGTGAAGATCGTGCGTAAGTTAACGTCATATTGACGTTGTAGGAGTATGTAATGAACGCAGATTCTATTCAGTACCGCGAACGGATCGCCGATTGAAGCGATGACGGAACGGCCGCAAATCGTGTGGGGCGCCGACCGCAAGCGAGCGCGGACCGGTGATCGCGACCTTGCGCAACCCGAATCATCGCAACGCGGTCGGCAGTCATGCCGGCGGCTATTCGGTCTATCGCGCGCTGGCCATTGCAGCCAGGACGCTCGCCTATGACCACATGGCCGATCTCACGGATACCGCGCCCGTCGAAGATATCGGACCGCACCCGCAATGGTTCGATGCCAGAAAGATCGTGTCGCTCGACCCGTGGGGACACCTCGTCGGCGAGGCGTTCCGCGACCACCTCGTGCGCGGCTACGACATCCGGCCGAGCATCGCGGTCACCCGCGCCCACATCGACATGCCGGAAATCCGCGCCGCCATCGCGGCGCGCCGCGTGCGCGCCGATGGCGATATCGTCTCCGCCGCGCGGCAGCGTGCGCGTCGATGAAGGCGGCGATCGATCCGGTCTGGTATCTGCCGGGCATCGCCGAGCGCTTTGGTCTCGGTGAAGTCGGAACTGCGGCGCGGCCTGCACGAGCAGACCGGCGGCATGTATCCGGAACTGGTGACGAAGCCCGACCTCAAGGTCTTTCTGCCGCCGATCGGAGGCACGACGATCTACTGCTTCGGCGATCCGGCCAAGCTCGGCGACGGCATCACCCCCTCGCCTGCCGCGTTCACGACGAGTGCAACGGCTCCGATGTGTTCGGCTCCGACATCTGCACCTGCCGCCCCTATCTCGCGCACGGCATCGAGATCGCCATCCAGATGGCGCAGGCCGGCGGCCTCGGTCTCGTGATCTACAATCGCAAGGAAGGCCGCGCGCTGGGCGAGGTCACCAAGTTCCTGGTCTATAACGCGCGCAAGCGCCAGAAGGGCGGCGACCGGCCCGACGGCTATTTCAAGCGCACGGAATGCGTCGCCGGCGTACAGGACATGCGGTTCCAGGAGCTGATGCCGGATGTGCTGCACTGGCTCGGCATCACCCGCATCCACCGTTTCGCCTCCATGAGCGACATGAAGTGCGACGCGCTGGTGCGGCAAGGCATCCAGATCGACGAGCGCGTGCCGCTGCCGGACGAGATGATCCCGCCCGACGCGCGCGTCGAGATCGAGGCCAAGATCGCGGCCGGCTATTTCTGCCGGTGACCGTCCGCGCGCGCGTGCCGGTCGGGACGGTCGGACGCGGGCTCTACGAGTGACGGCGATGCCGGTCGGCAGGCGGGCACCGTCATGGTCGCTCCGCCGGATGGACTCGCTCGCGGAGCTCGGCAGCGCTCCACGATGCGGCCGCGGTGCGCGAGCGCTGCGGCATGGTCTATCGCTGGGTGGCCGACGGCCGCTCGCCGCATTTCACGCTCGATGAAAGCCGCCTCGCCGCCGTCGCCGGCTATGTCGCCGACGTCACGCGCGAGGCCTATCCCGATCTGAAGATTCCCTATCACAGCCGCTGGCGGCATTTTTCCGCCGGCGGCATCGATCGCTGGAGCGAGCTTGCGGCGCGATCGGACGCAGACGCGCTCGAGCGCGCGCGCATCGCCGTCGACCTGGCAACCGTCAGCGTGCTGCTCGACGCCGGAGCCGGCAATGCCTGGCGTTATCACGACCGCAAGACCGGCCACTGCCTTCACGCGCTCGGAGGGCTTGCCGTCGCCAGCCTCGACATGTTCGCGCGCGGGGCTGTTCTCCTCCGATCCCGACCATCCTCGCGCGTCGATCATGCCGCGCTTGCGCGCATCGATGCCGCGACGCTGGCGCGCCATTTTCAGGTCGACGGCGACAATCCGCTGGTCGGCCTGGAGCAGCGCAGCGCGCTGCTGCGCCGTCTCGGCACGGCGCTCGCCGAGCGGCCGGATCTGTTCGGACGCGCGCCGGCGCGGCCGGGCAATCTGGTCGACTATCTTCTCGGCATCGCCGATCAGCGCCGCATTGCAGCATCGGCCGTGCTTGCCGCGCTGCTCGAGAGCCTGTCCTCGATCTGGCCGTCCGGGCTCACGATCGATGGATTTGCCGTCGGCGATGCCGGCCGCCATCCCGCCGTGCGCGCGGAGACGCCGCACCGACCGCATCGTCCCGTTCCACAAGCTCTCGCAATGGCTGACCTATTCGCTGCTCGAGCCGCTGGAAGCCGCCGGGCTCGGCGTCGAGAGGCTGCGACGAGCTCACCGCGCTTCCCGAGTATCGCAACGGCGGGCTGCTCGTCGATCTCGGCGTGATCCGCCCGCGCGCGCCGATCGATCCGCTCGTGCGCCACGAGGTGTCCTCGGAGCTTGTCGTCGAATGGCGCGCGCTGACGGTCGCGCTGATGGATCCGCTGGTCGATCTGGTGCGAGCGAGGCTGGGTCTGGATGCCGACCTTCACGCATGCCGCAGATGCTGCAGGGCGGCACCTGGAGCGCGGGGCGCAAGATCGCGCGGGAGCTGCGTCCGCCGGACGGTCCGTCGCCGATTCCGGTCGCGGCCGACGGCACGGTGTTCTGAGCTGATCCAATCTGGCGGGCATCGCTGTTCGGGATGACGCCTTCGTCCGCGAGCGGCGAGGCACGTTGCCTCCCGGCGGCATCCCGCTTAAGCTCGGCCGCAAAACAACATCCGTGTCGCGTCGCGCGATGGCGCCGGCATTGTGGCCAGTGGTCCGATTCCGAAGTTCGTAAGCATTCGCGGCACGTTCAGATACCGAACTTGAGAATCAAAGGACCACTGGCAACTTTATGATTCTAGTGCGGTTTTGAATTTGAAGTTCCTATGACGACCGGGCCGCAGCAACTGATTAGGAACTTCAAATTCACCGCACTAGAGAGGCAGAGCGCCTGGTGATCGACAGGGCCTTCGACCGCATCGCCCGCATCATCGAGCTGACGCTGGCGCTCGCCTTCATCTTCGCGGTGCTGCTCAACTTCGCCAACGTGCGTCGGCCGCTACCTGTTCGGCATCTCGCTGCTCGGGGTCCGACGAGGTGCAGATCTTCATCATGGTCGGCATGACGTTCCTCGGCGCCGCCGTGGTCACCCGGCGCAACCTGCATCTGCGGATGGACGTCCTGGTCCGCTTCCTGCCGACCCCGTGCAGTTCGTCTGCGCGATCGCCGAGCAGCTGCTGCTCATCGCCGCTCGCCGGCTTCGTGCTGACGCAATCCTATTTCTACGCGCGGCAGATGCTGCGGATCGGGCGCACGAGCGACATGGCGGGCGTCCCGATGTGGATTCCGCACGGCATGGTCGCGCTCGGCTTCGCACTGATCCTCATCTGTCGCCGTGTGCAGGCTGATGCTCGCACTGGCGCGACGAACGCCGGCACGCCGCCGGCGCGAGGCCAAGCCGTGACATTCGCCCTGGCGGTGGTGCCGATCACGCTGCTGCTGCTCGGCTTTCCGATCTTCATGGTCCTGCTGACCGCGGTGACCGTCGCGCTCGTGTTCTTCATGCACGTGCCGCTGGCCGCGCTGCACCAGAACCTGTTCGCGTCGGTCAACGGCTTCGCCGCTGCCTCGCCATCCCGTTCTTCATCTATGCCGGCGAGTTGATGGGGCGCGGCAGCGTCGCGCAGCGTCTCGGTCGATTTCGTGCAGGGCGGCGTCGGATCGGTCCGCGGCAGCCTCGGCGTTACCGCGGTCGGCACCTCCGCGATCTTCGGCGCGATCTCGGGCGCGAGCGCCGCGACGGTGGCCACCATCGGCAAGGTCATGGTGCCGGCGATGCGGCGCGCCGGCTATCCGGAGACCTTCACCGCCGGGCTCATCACCGCGGTCGGCGCGATCGACGTGATCATCCCGCCCAGCATTCCGATGATCGTCTACGGCGCCGCCGCGGAGGAATCGGTGGCGCGGCTCTACGCCGCCGGCGTGATCCCGGGTCTGATGATCGCCGCCATGCTCGCGGTCTATGTCGTCTGGCGGGCGAAGCGCGAGAACTTCGGCGCCGGCGAGCCGTTCGAGCTTCGACGTGTTCCTGCACGCACTCGGCCGCAGCCTGTGGGCGCTGGGCGCGCCGGTCATCATCCTCGGCGGCATCTATGGCGGCGTGTTCTCGCCGACCGAAGCCGCCGCCGTCGCCTGCGTCTACGCCGGCGCTGCGTCACCACCTTCGTGTTCCGCGAGCTCGGCTGGCGCGACATCGTCGAGGCCGCCGCCGCGACCGTGCTGTTCACCGGCCAGATCCTCATCATCGTCGCCTGCGCCGGGCGTGTTCGCGTGGCTCCTGACCGTGAACCAGGTCCCGGCCGCGATGACCGCGTGGCTGCAGTCGCTGAACGTGTCGCCCTGGATGCTGCTGCTCGCGATCAACATCCTGCTGCTGCTGGTCGGCTGCTTCCTCGATCCGCTGTCGGCGATCCTGCTGCTCAGCCCGCTGCTGGTGCCGCTGGTGAAGGCTGCCGGCATCGACACCGTGCACTTCGGCATCGTGGTGACGGTCAATCTCGCGATCGGCCTGTTTCACCCGCCGTTCGGGATCAACATCTTCGTGGCGCAATCGGTGCTCGGCCTCAAGCTCGAGACGATCTATCGCGGCATCATTCCGTTCGTGATAATTTATCTCGTGGCCTTGGCGCTGATCACCTACATACCGGACATCTCGCTGATCGGTGTTCGCTACCTGCTCGCCAGAGGCTGAGCGCGAAAATGAACAACGATCCAGGGAGGAGAAGTCGCATGCGCGGAATGATCGGACGTCTTGCCGCTGTCGCTGTCGGCGCCATCGTCGGCGAGCGCTCTCGCCCTGACAACGGCCGGCGCGCAGCAGTTCACCATGAAGCTGTCGTCACCGACGATCAACGACGTCGTCCATGAATATTACAAGACGCTCAAGAGCCGGCGTCGAAGCGCGCGTCGGGCGGACGCATCAAGGTCGAGATCTATCCCGGCCAACCAGCTCGGCCAGCTTCCCGCGGTGGTGGAAGGCGTGGCGCTCGGCACGATCGAGGTCGGCAGCGCGGCCAACGGCTTCTGGGTCAGCCTCGAGCCGCGCTTCCAGGTGCTCGATGCGCCCGGCCTGTTCGACGACGTGCTGCACGGCTACAAGCATCGCTGAACGATCCGGCGATCCGCGCGCGGCTGGCGACGTTCGGCGCCGACAAGGGCGTCGAAATCCTCGCCCCCGCGATCTACAGCCCGCTGATGCTGCTCACGCACAAGGCGATCCGCGCGGTCGCCGACTTCCAGGGGCAGAAGGTCCGCACCCAGGGCGGCGCGCCGATCCAGGTCGAGCCGCTCAAGAAGGTCGGCGTCTTGCCGGTGTCGCTGCCGCTCGGCGAAGCGCTGCCGGCGATGCAGAACCAGCACCATCGACGGCATGGTCGCGGCGGCGGCGCCGTTCGTCGCCTTCAAGTACTACGATATCGCCAAGCCGATGACCTATCTTGCCGGCCACGATGTTTGCCGCACCTGTCGTGGTCGAACCGCGCACTTCATGAAGTCGCTCGGGCCCGCAACTCGAGGCCATCGTCCGCGAGGAGTCGCGCAAGGCGGAAGTCGCTGTTCTCGGACTGGAACATCGCCGACATCAAACGCGCCGAGGAGATCTGGAAGAAGAACGGCGGCGAGATCATCACGCTGCCGCCGGCCGAGGCCAAGCGCTACATCGATCTGGTCACGCCGGTCGCGACGCCGATCCTGTCCGCCAATCCCAAGGTCAAGGAGGACTACGAGGCGCTTGCTTCGCCGCCGCGGCGACGTATCGGCAATAGGGCGCCCCTACCGCGGTCCACTGCGATCAGCGTGCTCATCACGCGGTCAAACGCGACGCGTCTGACCTTACCCGGTCAGTCGCGAGGATCCGCGGAAGGAATAAACGGAATGTCGAGGGATTACTCGCTCTGCTGGCGTTCGCGGCCTTGATGATCGGCCACCACTTCTCGATCTCGGCCTTGTGATGCGCGAACGAGCGCTTCGGGCGTCTGCTGATCGCGCGGCGGAGATCTCCTGGCCGAGATCGTCGAGGCCGGCGGCGCACCGCCGGATCGGCCAATGCCTCCACGACAGCGCCGGTGAGCTTGGCGGTGATCTCCTTCGGCGTGCCCTTCGGCACCCACAGGCCGTGCCAGACCGAGATGTAGAAGCCCGGCATTCCCGCTTCATCCATCGGTCGGAATGTCGGGCGCCGACGGCATGACGCGATCTTCGCCGTGACGGCAAAGGCCTTGACGTTGCCGTTGCGCACCTGCGGCAGCGAATTCGCCGCCTGGTCGAACATCAGGTCGATCTGTCCGGCGACCAGGTCCTGCATCGCCGGGCCGGTCCCGCGATAGGGCACGAACTGGAAACGCGTGCCGGTTTCCTTCTGGAAGTAGACGCCGCTGACATGCGATGCGCTGCCGGCTCCGGCGGTGCCTTGCGAGGCCTTGTCGGGATTGGCCTTGAGCCAGTCGATCAATTCCTTGAGGTTGTTCGCCGGGAAGGATTTCCTCACGACGGCGAGTTGCGCATTGGCCGCGACCAGCGAGATCGGCTCGAAATCGTTCAGCACGTCGTATGGGAGCTGATAGATCGCGCCGTTGACCACATGCGTGCTCCAATGGCCGATACCGATCGTGTAGCCGTCGGGCTCGGCACGGGCGACGCGTCCAACGCCGATCGAGCCGGCCGCTCCGGTCGTGTTCTCGATGATGATGGTCTGGCCGAGCGACGCCCGCATCCGCTCGCCCATGATGCGCGCGATCGTATCGGTCGGGCCGCCCGCGGCGAACGGCACGACCAGCGTGATCGGGCGCGCCGGATAGGCTTGCGCCCACGCGCCGCGTGACACGGCAGGCAGCGCGACGGCACCCGCTGCCAGTTGCAGAATTTGTCTACGGGAAGTTTCACGGCGGTCCCTCTCTTTAATAGTTGCCGGCAATCAGCCGGCTTCGCGCGCCTGGAGCATTTTCCGGGGACGTCCGGCAACTCTCCAGCACTGCCGCCGTGCTAATCGTCCTGATTCCGAAGTTCGCATCATTGTGCCGCACGCTCGTTTGCGAACTTCGGAATCGAAGGACACTAGCAACTTATTGACCTAGTGTGGCTTTGGTTCAGAAGTCCGCATTTCGGACTTGCCGCAGAAATGATGCGGACTTCTGAACCGCCACACTACCTGACCTTGACGTATTTTCGCAGAACGCGCGGCCGGGGCTCGCCCGGCGAACACGTTGCCGAATTTGTCGACGGTGCCGAACTCCGGCCCGCTTCCGGTTCTCGAGCTCGGGTTGCCGCCCTGATCCAGTATGAAGTGCTTCACCCAGCCGTTCAGCGCGTCGCCGATCCTGATCCCCTGCTCGAAGCCCGGATTGTCGACATTGTCGGACTCCGAGTCGAAGACATAGATCAGGTCCTCATCATTGACCGAGAAGGCGATTCCGCTCGGCATCCCGAACTGGTGCCACCTCGCCAGGATACTTCCCATCCTGGTCGAAGATCTGGATCCGGGCATTGGATCGATCGCACACGAACAGCCGGCCTCGTTTGTCCATGGCGATGCAGTGCGCGACCTGGAACTCGCCCGGCGCGTATCCGGTCTTTCCCCAGGCCTTGATGAACTTCCCGTCCTTCGAGTACTTCACGATGCGGTTGTTCGTGACGTGACCGTCGGCGACGAAGATATCCCCATTGGGAGCCGTCACGACACCGGCCGGCGACCTGAAATGGTACTCATCGTCTGCCGGCGACTCCCGGCTCGCCGAGCGTCATCAGCACCTGTCCGTCCGGGCTGAACTTGCGCACGATGTGCCCGGCTTTGACCCCTGCCTTGGCCGCCGTTGCGACGGCGTCTTCGGCGGCCGAGTCGGTCGCCCACACATTGCCCTCGCGGTCGACATGCATCCCGTGCGGCCAAATGAACATCCCGGCGCCAAAGCTTTTGACGACGTTGCCCTTTGGGTCGAACTTGTAGATCGTGTCGTGCGGCTTGAGCGTACCGTCGGGCATTCATGCAGTCGATACCGAAGCGGCCGCCCCTTGCGACCGGCACCGGGCTCGTCTCGTCACATCGGATGAAGGCCCAGATACTTTCTCCGTCAATGTCGACATGCACCGACGCCGGCGGTCCCATCTCGCGGCCGCCCGGAAGTCTTGCCCATTCGCCTCCCGGAATGCTGGGGCCGCCTCCATCCGCCAATCCCTGACCGGGCGGTACGGATTGTCAGTGGGTCCCTGGGCGAAGCACACCGCGTCCGTGGCAAGCAGCGCTGCGATGCCACACAACGCCATCCATCCAACTCGAATTGCCTTCGACATGACAAACTCCCTTCCGGCATGAGGAGATCTGCGTAACAGAGTATACTGTGATGTAAACCCAATGGCGTCGAGACCCCTTCTCCTTGCGCAGGGGTGTGCGGCGGTCGGCGATTGCGATCACGTCCAAGGAGAATGTGATGAGAGCGGTCTTGATGCTGGTCATCACCTGGATGATCCTGTCGCCGGAGATCGTGACGAAAACGCAGGCCGCGCCCGCGCGGGCCAACCGGGTGAGCGTGAGCTATGTGCCGCCCAAGAATCCTGCGCATCAGCCGATCTACGATCAATTGAAGGAAGTCGGCTTCCTCGAGAAGCTGCAAAATTTCTCACTCCGTTCCGACTGCCGCGGGCGTTGCTGGTGAAGGTGGAGGGATGCAACGGTGATGCCAATGCCTTCTATGAAAACGACGTCATTACGATTTGCTACGAATATATAGAACAACTCAGGAAAACCATGCCCGCGGAAACGACGGCTGCCGGCGTCACGCCGATCGACGCCATCGTGGGCCCCTTGGTCGACACCGGGCTGCATGAATTCGGCCACGCCCTGTTCGAGATGCTGCAGCTGCCGGTGTTGGGGCGTGAGGAAGACGCCGCCGATCAGGTATCGGCCTACATCATGTTGCAGCTCGGCAAGGTCGAGGCGCGCCGGCTGATCGGGGGCGTCGCCTACGCGTACAAGGCCGAGGCAGACGGCGGCAACTGCGCCGCCCACGATGACGCAGTTTCGCCGACGTGCACGGCACGCCCGCGCAACGTTTCTACAATGTGCTGTGCATTGCCTACGGCGCCGATAAGCACCTGTTCGGCGACGACATCGTCGAGAAGGGATATTTGCCGAAGGATCGGGCCGAGGACTGCGAAAACGAATACCGGCAGGCTGCCCATGCGTACGAGAAACTGATCGGCCCGCATGTCGACCGTGGCCGCGCCAAAAAAGTGTTCGACAGGAGCTGGCTGCGCCCGACGGTCCGATAGGACTATCTCATCAGCCGATATGCCCAACGCTCGAGGGTATCGGGCTGCCGCAAATCAGAGTAGTCCAGGTGTGAGAAATGTTTGTCGGCCACCGCGTCGTAGATGCTGGCTGATATTGGCCGATCCTATGGCGTGAGCCATTCAATGATTCTAGGCTCTGAACGACAGAGATGCGGAGGCAGCGGGCACCTCGCGTCATCACCCATTGGCCCAACTGTGTGCGGGCGAGGGCCAATGGCTGTCCCATAAAATCACCGATGACAAACCAGCGAAACCGATCGGACAGGCAACTGATCCGGCTAGTTGCTCTTCCGCTTCTCGCGGCGTCCTTGCCTGCGGTTAACGCCACGCAACGCTGGTCGCCGACAATGGCTGTCCTACTTTGGCTTCGGCACTGTTGAGGGTTACGATTGCTTGGCCTTCGCGGGGCGCATTGAACGAAACCGGCGTGGCAATCACCGCCATTCCAACGATGATCGCAAGCATGATTTGCTTTTTCATGATCGCCTCCCTGAGCTTTCGCTCTGGTCGTCGGCCATGTGGCCGATGACTGCACCGAGGATAGCCCAACCAGCGCCACCAAACCAACAACCGGCGATGAGCAGGCTGGACTTCTCTAGGGGTCAATTTCGGCCGAACACGCGTAACGCGCGATCTAGATATCAGCGGCAATGCGACGTGGCTGACGTTTCGGCGAACCTTTCGCGCCTCGTGGTCACACTGACAAGGAGTGTGCCGGGCGGAGTGGTCGCGAAGTTGATGGGACATACGAACGCGGACAGTGACGCTGAACGTCTCCACGCAAGCGATGGATGGCACTGCCCGAACGGCCGTAGATCCGCGTCGGAAACGAATTGTTCCAGTATTGTTCACTCCGACGAGGGATCGCAGGAGCTAAGTCGTTGAATTAGTTGGCTCTCGGGCTGGACTCGCACTAAGTCGGACAGCGAAAATAACTGACGACGTGGAGCAAGACTAGGACGAGGAGGCCAAATTCGCTTCGCGGTGGCTCCTCAGGGCTGGACTCGAACCAGCATGCCTCTCGGTTAACAGCCTCGTTTTTCAAGACCGCGCAAGACCGTTCTGGGGCGAATTTGGCCCGTCTTTGCTGGGGTTTTCGATTTCGGGGACCACCGGAGAACAACCCCGGACACTAGCGCCAGATTGTCCCGTATTTGTCCCAGCGCGACCGTAGCGCTCGAAGTTGATGCGAACCGACTCAACTTTCGTTGATCTCTCCGATCAGATCGATCAAACTCTGCGACCCTCCCGGCCACACACCCCGGATGGTCGGGCGCGACTCGATCATCGCGCGCTTTTTATCGCGATCGAACTGCAGCGAGAACTCCTCGGAGAGCATTGCTGAGCTGGTGGGACAAATTCTGGGACAATCGCGACGCGTGGCAGGAGGCTGCTATGATCGAGCGATCCGCGATGGGGCGACGATGCGCCGATCATTTCATGGGAGCACGGTCAAGCGCGATCGCGATGTCGATCGTCAGAGCCCGGGACGTAGTTCAGCGACGCAACCGCAGCGCGACTGAAGGCTTTTCCGCCCGTGACGCGTTCATGCGTCACGAATCGTTCTTCGCGCGGGCCGAGGCGCGAAGTCGTTCGCGCGATCGTGACCGCTGAATCGCGACCGCCTGCGAATCGAGAGACTCGCACGCTGGCCCACCGTCAGGGGCCTTCCGAGTCGTGTCGCCGCCGGGCCAAGCTCCGCGACCACGACAACACCCCTGCGCATGATCGGCGTCGGCGGGCAGCCGCCACGCGGCACCGCGATCAGGGGCCTGATCGGAGACCGTCCGCGTGCCCGGTCATCGGGACTCGGTCGTGCGTCTTGACGAGGCAAGGGCGCGCCGTTCTCGAGCGCAATCGCGATATGGCAGTAAGCGACACGCCTGCAGAGCCTTCTATCGCCCGGGCCTGAAGCAGGCCGCGCGAGCTGGAACTTTTATGACGCTCGCAGATCTTCGGCGCCTACGTGGACGCAGCCGGAGCGGCTGCAGGGACGCGGCGCGCGGGTCCGATCAGGTCGTGGTCGACTACGAGCTGAAGCGCGACTATCTGAAGTTGGCTGCACGAGCACGACGGTGACCGCGGCGGCTACGACGGTCACGCTGAATCGCGCCACGGACGAGGAGAGTTCGCGCGTGGGCCGCGGGGGAACAGGACCTGCCGTAAGTTCGATGACCAGGTCCACTTCCCGGACGCTGCGGATCCGAAAGTGGCGAAGGGAGCCGGACGGGCGCCTGCCGCGCGGCGCGAAAGGACGTCGAGGCTCCTGACGGTCCACTATCGCGGCGCCACATGCGCCTCGGCCGCGCCTCATTCTGTCGGATTCAGCTGCTACGGCGGCGCCACGGCGCGGACCGGCGGCGGTCACGGCCGCGATCCCGACCTCAGCCTTGGAGCTGATCCGATGAATGCCGCCGAACCGCGTCAGAAGGCTGTGTCACCGAACTTCCGGGTTCTGGCGGAGCGCCAGGCTCGCTGCTTGGTGACCGTCAATGTGCTGAACAGGCGGCGTGTGCGTGCCGCGTCGAGTGCGCTAGCTTCAGTCGGAAGACCGCGCTATGGCCAGAACGTGAACGTCTTCTGCGGTACAAGCTGGTCGACCAGGGATTGGCCGTTCGAGTGCTCCGTGCGTCCACAACCGGAGCGAGCGGTGTATCAGCTGCGCCCATCGAGCCTCTCATATCGCGCGGTCGGGGAGCCAGACGGCCCGAGCCGAAGCCAGTCGCCGCCCGGAGCGTTGTAGAGAGCGGTTGATGCTGCTGGACGCGGTCGTCTCGCGGCGAGAGCGCGATCTGGCTTTCCACAGTCTCAGACAGAGCTGCTTTCATTCACCGAGGCCTGCAGCCGTGCCCCAGGTGACTGCCGCACAAGAGCGTGTGGCGCAGCTGCGCACAGCCACGTTCGATTGCGCCTGTTGCCGATTGGCGATCGAACCAGGGCAACGGCCGGCCCGTGTTCACGTCCGTCGTGAACACCTGGGATGACTCATGACGACCTGAGGAGGCGCTCGTGCAGCAGCGCGCGACTTGCTCCGTAGCGCGCTCCCGGGATGGACCGTGCACGCCTCGTCGTTTGCCGCCCCCACGCTTCGCGAAGGCATCAAAGGACGCTGTTCGAGCGCGTGGTTCGCGACGAGCTTGCTGAGCCCGATGTCGCCGCGGTCCTTCGAAGAGCTGCGCTGGTATTTCGAGCGAACGTCGGCGTCAAACGCCGCGTGAAAACGCCGAGGCCGATCGCTTCCGACGGGCCGCGCGATGCGTTCACCAGCGACTGCGCTGGCGGCTCTCTGTATCGGCGCTGGCTGGCCGATGGAGATTCAGTTTTGGAGCATCGCAACCTCGCCGGCATTCGGGATGCCTCGCGCGGCGACGGCGTGATCGAAAGCGAGGTCTTGGCCCATTCCTATCGCCATCTTTCTCCACTCGCCAACCTCGTCCGTGCGCGTATGCCGGGGGTTGAGGAGGGGAACGGGCGCCAGGAAGGCCCTCAACCCCGCCGGCAGAAAGGGCGGCGTCGCTTTGCCGCCCTTAATCGCGGATCGAGCTGCTGCGATCATGAGGAACCGTGGCGTGAACGACCCCCTGGCGCGCAGGAAGGCGTCCCACGCCGCGTTCGGGGTCGTTCACGCCGCGGTTCTAGTCAATCCCTGTTGGTGATCCCCGTCGGCGACCGCGAAGTGGGCCGGGAACGTGGCCAGGGTCACGGGGCCCGCCAATGCGGCAATCAGTCCAGCGCGGAACGGTGTCCCGCGCGCGCTGTGATCAGTGGTTTCCTGAAGGAGAAGCGCCGAAGTTCGACGAGCGACGTGGGCCAGAGACTCAAAGCTCGCGAGGCCGGTTTCTGGCAGCCGAGTGCTTTCCAGTGCGCGACGAGCCGCTTGTGATCATTCTGGACGAAGCGTTCGCTGAGACCGACCATCTCGCTGGGGAGAGAGTTGCCGCGGCGACGGAGAGAAGTGGCACGCAGGCAGCAACGAAGGCGTCCCCACGGAATCGGCAGTCGCTCGGCGCCGCCATCGCGACATCGCGTGGAGTCCCTTCCGGGTGCGCTCAGTGCGGACGCCCGCGTGGTCGACCACTGCTTCGACCTTTTCGGCGACGGTGGTCTCGGCCGGATAGGCCAGCACGTTCCGGCGACGGCATCGAATCGGCTTCCCGGCCAGACGTGTAGGGAACTCCTCGTCCGTTGCAGATGGCGTGACCGCATCACCAGAAGCCGACGTCAATCTGCGGACATGGATTCGAGCCTGCTCCCAGCGTGCCTGCATCACAGCCCGCAGGTCCGCTCGCATCGGCTCGTCTTCTGGGATCACGGCGTATCATCAGACGCGTCGCGTCCTGCGAACAGGCCGACCGTCGTCAACCTCGATTGCTGCGATCGCGGATGGCGTGATCGACACTCGCTTCGGCGGCCTCTCCGATCGCGCCGAGGAGCTCGAGGTCGACCTGGTGGGCCGATACCGCTCACCGATCCGGACCGCGAACAACGTAAAGCCTGGGCACAGGCGGCGATCGGGATAGTCGGTGAACCGCTCTGCGGCGTAATTCATCAGCGTGAGCGTGTAGTCTTCATTTTTCCACGGACATCGTCAGCAACCGTGCTCGCACCGAGGCGGCGACGTTGACGAGTCTTGCGGGTCATGACGACATCGCGTCCCAACCACGGTCGGATCACTTTGGACATGCGCGAGCCAGTCGGCTTGCCGCCATGAACTCGTCAGCGTGCCTTTCCGCGGACTGACGGTAGTCGCCCGAGGGGCTTCGACGGCCACGTCGATACCGATCTTGTTGCGGAACTTAAAGCAGTCTACCACGGTTCTGGCCGGGCTCGTGATGCGGACACGCACGCCGTCGACGTCGCGCTCGTCGATCCCAGCAGAGAGGGCGGCGCCGGACATTCGGATGATGCGGACGGGCGTGAAGTCAATCTTGGGAATGCCGGCGCGACGGTCGACGGCCAGCCACACGTCGCGGGGTTCTGGGTCCCCGGAGCCATGGAACCGCAATAGAGCCGTCAGAGAGCGGAAACGATTCCCGTTCGGAACGCGCTTCGCCACCTCCGCAAGAGTGTGGTGTTCGGTTGAGCTCAAGAGGGCGGCGCAGTGCAGACCTCGTCCGATGCGGGCGAAGTCTGCCCTCGACCTGGTGAGCCGGCGGACCGCTTCCGGGTGAACGCCGGCCTGCGTGGCCTCTGAGAGCCAGAGAGCAGTCGGTGCTTGTGAGCAATGGAAATTGCGAGTTTGCGAGTCCGACCTGTGGCGAGCAGTATTACTACCATTTGTGACCATGTGGTGATTCATTTAACTTTGACCACCGGTGCCAGGGTCGTAATTGCAGCCCGACGTGCATCTTGTTTAAGGCCAGACCATGTTATCGCGTACATTAATTATCAGGGCCATGTTAAATTACCTCGACCATGTGAACTTGGCCAATGGTCAATATGGAGAATCAACAGTTTTTGCACTTAAGCCCAGCCTGGCCGACCAGGAAGCCGGTGAGCAATTGCTTCGCAAGGCCTTCGAGCAGGCAGGCTGGCGGGTTTCAAGCCCATCCCCAATCGACAGGGTCATAGCCCAGACTTCATCGTCCGCGTCGACCCGGTGCGTCCTACGCGGTCGAGCTCAAAGCAGGAGCCGAAGGGCGCAGTGATCCTGGTTCCGCTCTGGTCTAGGCCTGTCTCCAAGCTGCCAGTGTTGCCGGAGAGCATGCGCCTGCAGTCGTCGCCACCGCTGATCGCACCGCGTTGCCGACCACATTCTCAAGTTCGCAGAGCAGTAAGCTCCCGATGCAGCAGCAGAGGGTAATCGACGCGGGTCTTCGTCTCTTTCGCGGCCCGCACCTGGAATCGCTCAACATGAAGCATTCGTTGAGGCTGCGCTGGGTCTCACGTTAAAGGACCAATCATCTGTTTTCAGACCTGAACCAATGGATGCTCAAGGTGCTCTTAGCACGAATTGCCAGACGAGTTGCTGTCCGCCCCGCGCGGGCGACGTTGCGGAAATCTTCTGGCAACTCGCGCAGGCGGCTCATCTCCCGTCGCAGAGCGCCTTCCGGTTCGTGCAACAGCTCCAGCGCGACGGCCATCTTGACGCATCTGGATCGCATCTAAGACTTGTTCGGCGCGAAGAGTTGTTTCGGCGATGGCAAGCCGCGGCGCTTCGTCAGTCAATGAAAGTGCCCATGCGTTTTCTTACTCCGAGGAGCGACGTGCGCGCGCGCTTAAAGCATGGTCGACAGCGGTCGGGCATGCCTCTTTTAATCGCAGCTGCGGACGCACTCGATTCGGCTTCGTCCATGGCGTGCCCCGCACGTATACGTTCGTAAGTTCAGTTCCGCGAGTCTCTCACGCTTGGAAGAACCTCGTCCCCGTTGCCCCTGGCGAAGCGCACCCGACGTTATCGTTCGTCAGGCGCCTTCTCCTGAATCAGTCTTTCGCTGGTCGTGCGACAGGCGGTGTTGCTTCGGCAGACGTCCTGCAAAGTATCGTCGATGTCTCTGCACATCCTTCACGCGGGCAGAATAAGCCGAGCTGATTCATGGTGCTCGAGTCGTTGATTCAAGGAAGCGACGTGAGTGAATTCGCCAGTTCGGACGCTTCTTAACGCTGCAGCACGTGAAACAGCGGAGTGGTCATCATTGGCGGTTGGGCATAAATTTACACCGGTTTCATCAATGTCGCACCCGCCGGCATATGCGCCGCTACGGACACGTGATACCGACATCGCTTTCTCGCTCTCTGAACCGCTCACCGGTAGGCATCGCTGCAGCCTTACAGTCTGCCGGTTTCGAAGAGGGACTTCTCCGGAGACAACAAGCCACCAGTCACCCATTACCGACTTAGTGGCGACGACCGGGGTTTCTACGCGGAGTTTCTTGCGCCTCTCCCGGGGCCTCAAAGCGCAATGGACAGCGGGCGTCACATTCTCAACCTTACGGTATCCCGGCCCAAGCTCAGACGCCCAGACATGCTCTCATGCGACTGACCGTCCGCCCCTCTCTCCAGAGATCGGGTGCCCCTGCATTCTCAACTGACGTCCTGTTGGCGAATCCTGTGAGCTTTATCATGCAGAAGCTCTTGATTCAGAAGTATCGAAGGCCCGCAGGAAGGCCCAAGATGCTCTGCCATCATGACACGCTGGAGCTATTCAGGCGAACTTCCTGCAATTAGCTCTGTGGCAGGACATTCGTCCTACGTTGCATGACAAGACAGCCAGGGGATTGAGGTCCACTCTGCCAGGATCAATTCACAACGGTTAGCGACGTGCTCAGGAATGCTGCGCGAATTCCTCAGGACCGCATCGTGACCGCCGAACGCATGCAGGCGACCAGGCCTACGGACTCAGAGAGATCTTTGGGTGAACATCCAGCCGAGCGAAAGAACGAGCATGGCGAAGAGAACCGAAGCCGCCTAGCCGCCCGACTTAATTCACGGCGGTGGTGAGTCCATTCTTTCGAGGGGTCTGATGATAGATCCATAGGCACAGGAACGCTAATTCCTAAAGTCAGCTTCGGCTCCAGGGACTGTCAGATCGCCTGTTGGTGTCGCGCATACGCTCTCGCGCCAGACAGCTCCGCTTTGGGTTCTTCTCACGTGCTGCGCTGACTGCGGTAGAACAACGGAAGGCAAATTGTGAAACTGTCGGACGCCGCCAGCATTCCCGGGGGCCGGGATGAATTGCGGTTTGCGGGATGAAGAACACTACGTGCCGTTCATTCGCTGGCGGCATACTAATCTCGAAGCCGATGGCCGGTTGAAACTTCCGTTCTGGTATCCCTTGTTGATGACATTCAGCCCAGAAACAGCTCCTCTACCGTATTGCTTGCGGGCGCCACTGTGCTTCCATGAATATCAACGATGCGCGGCCGATGGAGTCCGCAGTCCTTGATAAAAGCGTTGAAGGAACTGACTATCGCGGCGTAGATGGCAATCAGCGTCGTGATGACCCACTTTGCGTCAGGATGGCGAGGCATCGCCGTTAGTTCACCACCGATAGGTCTGGTGGGGGTGGTTGCATGGCGCATTCTACCACCACAGCACGCTTCTTACCTCCTGTCGAGTTCACAGCGATGCCGCCTAGAATGAGCCATGGCAGCGTGTCTTCTGCGACTAGAAGCCCTCACAGTGGTCTGAAGAACACATCACGCAGTGGCTGCTCGAACATCTTGGTATCCGAGCAACTGCCATTTAAAGGCGGGGCTACGGCGAGATGTCGAACTGAGCCGAGTTCAACGCGGCGTTTCGTTGAGGACGCGTCTGCAAGCCTGCAATTCTGGCTGGATGGTGCAGGCTGGAGAAACGAAGCGCGCCTGTTCTCATAACTGATTGAGGACGCAAAAACCTAGCCGGTTGGCTGACCACGAATCTACTGTTCTGGCTAAGTGGGCTGCAAAGACTGCATGCGTTCTGGCAAGCACTCGCTGGCGAACAAGCCCGTTCCCAGACACCATCTTCATTCTCTGTGCGCCGAGCAGCGAGTCGTCCCACCCAACATCGCTGTGTTCGGGCTTCAGTCGGTTTACGACAAGCCGCTCTCGTATCTCCAAATTCATCTTTGGGCGCAAATCATCGGCGAGGCGCTATTCCGATTGACCCAAACAGCGACAATCCCTGGAAGCACAAAGTGGTCGTCCGGTAAGCACCTGGTTCTGATGGTCGCGAACTGGCCCTATCAACCAGGCGCAATGACCAGCGCCGCAGGGGGTTCCACGTCCCCTATCTGGCCTCGAGCTTCTTTGGCCGGCGTAAATCCAGCAGCGCGAGATTGCACCGCCATCATCGTTGCCAATCATGAAGTCTTTCGCTGAGACGCTTGTAGTGTCTGGTCAATGCCGGTTGCACTCGGACCAACGGTCTAGAAGTTACCCACAGGCCCGCGCCGTTGACACGGCCAGATTGTCGCTTTCCTACGCTGCCCCGTTACGTTTCGATATCACATGCATCCGCATGCGAATCTGACCGGGGCTACTCTCCAGTTCGACACCCGTCCGTGCTCGGTGACGACCTCGGCCCGAAAGCACCATGAAGCGCCGGTGGCTTCGCGTCTCAGTGAGCCACTCATACGGCAAGACCATCACGCTTGGGGGATGTCCACGATCAACGACCTCGGGCCGTAGGCGTCCCGGAACGTTGGCGCATCCTGAGCAGACACAACGCCTGCGCCGGCAGTTCCTTGTCTTCGCCATGCATCGAGGTCGCGATCAGTGCAGCCGTTCGCGCGCGCGACCTCCTCCTGCCGTGCGGCTGGTGGTCCCGCGGTACGCCGCAGTGACGGCGCCGGATTCCAGAAAACGAGCCGTAACCGGGTCGTTTTGATTGACGTAGCCGGTCGCCCGGACCAGCCACCGCGCGCGTTCGGACCGCTCTTCGACGGCGCCAATGGTCGCGCGTACCAGCTGCTGAACGAACGCCAGCGGGTCACCGTCGATGCTCTCTGCATGCGGCTTTCAATCGATCCGGAAGCGTCGGACGCGCGCCCCGCTCTTGGCGGAAGCGTTGTCTGGCTGCTTCCCGCCGGCGCTCGATCTCCTCGGCCTTCAAGCGCGCTCGCTCTTGACCTGCCCGTTGAGCCTTTCTCTTGAACGCGCCCTCCAGCAGGCCAACAATGACGTCGTTGAGGACGTCCTCAGGCGGTGGGCCTTGCCGTCCTTCCATGTGTGCCGCGCCCCGTTCTCGGTGTTCAGGACAGTGTGCCCGTGCACACAGGGTCATGCGGCGTCGGCCTGCTTTCCGGTATTTCTTCGCATCGGCGGGTTCCTTCGCCGTGGGAACGTGGCGCACCTGCTTGGCGGCTCACGAGGCTAACCTCCGAGCGGTTCGTCCAAGACGGTCAGAACCATCTTGCCCTTCCTTGCGCTTAGCTGCTCATGGCTACCCGTCTCAAGTGCCCCGAACGGTGCCGCCTGCAGCGGTGTTCGGAAGGCGCGGGGAAGCACTTCCTTCGAGACTTTGATGTCTGGGCGAACGCTTGTTGTCGCCGTGCGGACCTCGCCGCTTTGCGCGGCCCGTGTCCTTCGTCTGTGCAATCGCCTGGTGCTAACCCGCAGATCGTCCGGGACGATGATCTTGCTCGCGGTTGCATCTCAGAAGCGATTAGCGGATGGGCGGTTTGTGGTTCTGCCTCAGCGGGCGGGTCTGGACGCGCCGAAACGAGGAACATGACAATCTCATTACCGTTTTCGAGACGGCGTGGCGGTTGGCGCATCACGTGGCCAGCGGCTTTGCGTGCCCGGTAGCCTCGTGCCGGCACAGGGATGTTATTGCCGGCGGCCGGGCTGCCAGACAACGTTCGATAAGCCGACTTCCTTGGCAAGCGTGTCTGACCGAGTTTGGCCCAGACTCGGTCGTACACAGTTCTTGGCGTCAGGGTGATGCTCATCGTGTTGCTTCTCTATGGACTCGGAGAGATCTCTGGTGAAATCCGGCATGAAGGAGAAATGGCAAAAAGACTCGAAGCTGTCTACTGCAGGGCTCTGAAGCCCGCCGAGGGTCATGGCCTCCGCGAGTTCGGTGTGCGTCGGATCGCCGGGGAGGAGCTGCGTGATGTCAGATTCCCCGTCGCTCCGAGGCACGATTCTCCGGGAGTGCTCGGGCTGCGTCAAAGAGCTTTCCTCGCTCCGCTCGGCGCGGCAGCCGACGCGCCCTCACGCTTCCCGGTCGTGGGCTCTTATCGGAGCGTCAGTTCATTGCCGTGGGCATGGTTGCTTAGTGACGGGCCGCTCGACGGCGGATGCCGAGATGCGCCGAGCGGGCAAACCAACTCCGGACTTTGGCCCAGCCCGACGCACAGAAGGCGGGGATCTGGACAGACAATGGCTTATTCCATTGACTCGTCAGATTCGCTTAGCAGAGGATCGGCACCTGAAACGTAAGCCAGCCGATCAAGGTTCACGAAACGAACGGCGGCGTAGAAGTTGAGCTGATTTCGCGTCAACCAACGGTCTGCGGATCAATGGGCGATCTATAAGGCTTGCAAATGACGAGGCGCACAAGACTCGGTTCTTCGACATCATGCGCACTCGTGGCACCCTATTCTTTTCATGGATCAACATCACGGAAATCGCGACGACTTCACCGGTGCTCAAAAGCGAATTCGCACCTTTCTTGAGGAGCGTTGAGCGAGCACTGGTTGCCTCTCGAGCAACCCCGAGTGTCATCGCGCGGGAGCGCAATCAGGTGCAATTCGCCTGTCTTTCAGAATCGCTGATCCTCCAATATTATCCGCATTCACGGCGAGTCTCTGACCTTGAGTAAAGTGGTCGATCGTCGCTGGCGACAGCACAAGCGCGAAGGAGCAGCTGCTTCGGCTCAAGAGCACGATTCTTGAGGGTGCTGAGGCATTGAAAAGCAATACGTA
>ERZ1370068.6056-contig-5054_pt1 | contig 106039 bp, 195 predicted proteins | sample MGYA00561227_ERZ1370068 | MGnify/ENA primary metagenome ERZ1370068 (study PRJEB38410, sample SAMEA6850437) | metagenome | study: Metagenomic assessment of the ecological functions of the soil: analysis of the soil microbiota associated with the...
TCAAGTTACGTATTGCTAGGTTAAAGGTGATACAGTGCCGTCTATCTTCCCACAAGATCGTCTTATCACCCCATTGGCTTCAAGTTTGTCTCCACTATAATCCTCGGATCAATAAATGGATCGCTAACTTTGTGCGATTCACATATGGAATCTGATCGTCATCGAACCCAAAACCAGTTATAAACACTTGCCACTAATTTATATGACGGGACCCCTGATCAGCAGAAAGTAAATTAGTAGTGTCGAAGACTGCACGTGGAGCCGGGGGCCTGTTTTTCATCATGAGGGAAAAAGTTGTCAGAGGCTGGGATATAGGAGGTAATCTTCTTGAACAGCCATACGACGGAGGTTCAGTCGATATGATACGGAAGTCGGTAGAGGGCTACCCTGGGATATAACCTGAACGAACCTCACAAAGAGATATGTGCATTCGATTAGCGTTAATTAATTATTCTCAGCCTCGTATTGTCCCTTGTTCCCCCATGCTAGGAAATCTGCATCTCCAGCCGCGACCATAACGACGGTACCATTAGCCCACCAAGCAGTTTGTACCGCGAGACGGCTCGGCGACATTTGCCTTCAATTATTCTGGGAGTTTGAACCAGCGTCTGGCCCAAAGCCACTTGGCCTAATCTTGGTGCGTCCTCGAGTAATCTAATCTCATCCCGATTGTCGAGATGAGAATAACCCTTGGATTTCTGACTGTTGCGGGTGCAGCGGCCAAAACGAATACCGGTCTTATAGTTAAATCCACAGCGTGGATTGCTGCCTCTATAATGTCGGAAAGAAAATTCTGGGGTGTTTTCTCCACTGGCTCCGGCTCGGGCCTTGAGATGGGCACTAGTGCGCCTGTTCCAACCCGGTACTCCGTCTCGAAGAAGGGTGTGGAGCGCTCGCTGACATCGGAGAAGACTTTCCACTTCCTCTCTCCGCATAACCAAACAAAATGGTTGAGACTTTACCGCTAGGCTCAATGCTTCTCGTTATCAAAATGGACGCCATAGCTGTTCTTCATTGCCCACGCGCCAACAATGATTGCGACTAACCCCAGCAGAGAAGCAGCATTAGAAGACTTAAAACCACTTTATCTCTAATTTCTTTATGTTCGGGTAAATCCATGTTTTCAATTCTTCATACTGTGAGATATTTACAAGGGTGTTTCGGAAGGGTCAAAATTCTCTTGATGACGTCTGTGGCTCGTGTTGGGTCTGGTTCTGTCTGAGCACCAATTAATATGATACCGCCTTGGGTATTTGCGAGTGCCGACACGTCCTTCGCAAGCTCAAACTTTTGGTGATGATCCTCAATACGGTATGGCTCTCCTTTGCACTCAAAATGGTCATCTTCAACGGCTCCCTATGAGTTCGTCAAAGTCTCCGGATTTGAGGAGGGTGGCATTCTTGATTAGTATCGAGTTCTTTGGGCATACCATAAAAGAGATCGGCATCGCAGTTTGTTGAAGTTTTCTGGCTCCAGGGTCAGGTTGAAGGCGTTACGGTGCTATTCTGACAATACGAATGTCATTCACCTGGATTGAGTGGCTCTACTGTGTTTTTGACTAACGCCTGCAATATCTGGCTTATGACTCGCTCCCCTATAAACTAGGTCGGATCTGGAGTTAGGATTTCGACCGGCGAAAGGAGGGAGCATGGCACGGAAGCGGTACACGGCTGAAGAAATTATTGGACAGCTGCGAACCATTGAGATCGATCTCGGGAAAGGGAGCGCAGTGCTTGAGGCCTGTCGGAAGCTCGGGATCACTGAGCAGACCTACTATCGGTGGAAAAGGAGTACGGCGGGCTACGCGTGGATCAGGCCAAACGGCTGAAAGGGCTGGAACAGGAGAATGCACGACTAAAGCGACTCGTGGCCGATCTCTCGCTGGACAATAGCATCCTCAAGGAGGTGGCCGCGGGAAACTTCTAAGCCCGGCCCGACGCCGAGAAGCGGTGTGCCATGCACAGGCGACGCTCTCGGTCTCGAACGCCGGGCGTGTCGAGTGGTGGGGCAATGCCGGGCCACTCAGCAGTATATGCCCACCCGCACTGAGGGTGAGGACCGACTGCGGACACGGATCATCGCGTTGGCCCACGCGTATGGCCGCTACGGGTACCGGCGGATCACTGCCCTGTTACACCAAGAGGGGTGGCGGGTAAATCACAAACATGTGGAGCGGATCTGGCGGCAGGAAGGGCTGAAGGTGCCGCAGAAACAACCCAAACGAGCCCGGCTCTGGTTCGCCGATGGCTCCTGTATCCGCCGCCGGGCTGAGTATCCGAACCATGTCTGGTCGTATGATTTTGTGATGGAGCGTACGCAGGATGGCCGACCGCTCAAGATGCTCACGGTGGTGGATGAATACACCCGCGAGTGCCTCGCGATTGCGGTTCGTCGGCGTCTCAGGTCACAGGACGTCCAAGAGGTCTTGGCTGAGCTGTTTCTGCTTCGAGGCTGTCCGACGCATATCCGGTCCGATAACGGGCCAGAGTTTATTGCCCGGATGCTTCGACAGTGGTACGAGCGGCTCACTGTCGTGCCGCTGTTTATCGAGCCAGGGAGTCCGTGGGAAAACGGATATGTCGAATCCTTCAATGGAAAATTGCGGGATGCATTGCTCAACGGCGAACTCTTCTATACGCTGCACGAGGCGCGGGTGATCGTGGAAGGGTGGCGCCAACGCTACAACACGCAACGCCCGCATAGTGCGCTGGGGTACCGGCCACCCGCCCCAGAGACTCGTACCTTCGCACCGCTCAACGGGTCGGCGTGAAGGAACTTGAACGGTGGCCTAACAACTGGGGGCTGGTCAGGGTCCCCCACGTGAAGGTAGGCCGGTTGGTCAAGTTTGACGTTGAGATGTTAGACAAGTGGATCAAACAGAATACCGTGATGCCGATGCCGCCACGAGTGGGTTGACAACACGTTAGTGACTACGCTAACTTCATAATATGGAAGACACGGCTAAAGGAGTGGCGAGAGCGACGGGGGCTGAGTCTGCGGAAGCTAGGCAAGCTGTCCGGCGTACATTTTGTGTCGCTGTGCAGGCTTGAGGGCTGGGCAGCTTGACCCTCAGCTCTCAACGCTCCTGAAGCTGTGCAAGGCGTTACACATCACACTTAACCAACTCGTTGAGTGGCCACAAGAGCGACAGAAAGGCGGGTAGTCCTATGGGACTGACTAAACGGAAGGATAGTTACTATGTCGAGTTTCCTGTCTTGATGATGGAAAGGCACTTCGCTTAGCACCGCCTGGGATGGGAAAGTTACGGCGCTGGAAAGTTGGCTCACGTAATCGGGGCTATGCCAAAGACCAAGAGGCAGTAATTAAAACTCGGCTCTTGGCTGGACAGATGCGTAGCCCTGCGGTGGAGCGAGCGCAGGCTGTCACGTTCCGTGAGTGGGCGGAGACGTACCTTGGCTAGAACAGGTACGCAAGCTGGTCACCTATGCAGATCGGAAATTGAAAGTCAGTCACTTAGTTGAGTTTTTCGAGACCGTCCGCTTGCTTCGATTACACCGAATGATGTCGCCGAGTATCGGGCACAGCGGGTAGGGTATTCAAGAACAACCTGCGGAGAATGTGGAAAGCCGTTAGGGAAGGCTGTTTGTCCGGTCTGTGGTTGGAAGCGTACTGATAGTTCGTTCCCTGTGTCGATGCAGACGATTAACCATGACCACACGGCCTTAACTCACATGTTCAATGTCGTCGATCTCCTCGATTCAAATTGATTCAAGAGAATCCGGCTAGCCATGTTGAAAACCAGACCCCAAGAACGAAAGGGATCGAATAGCTACCGCAGAGGAATGGGAGAAGTTAAGAGCTACGGCAGCACCTCATCTCCTGCGGTTCTTGGCTATTGCGTATGCCGTAGGTCCGAGGAAAGGGAGTCGCCTCGCTCGAGTGGCCTGACATAGACATGAGACGGGGAGTTCACGCTTCGAAGACCAAAAATGGAGAAACACGGGTGGTGCCCATGACCCCGGATGTACATGCAGCTATTCTCGGAGCTGTGGAAAGAGCGTCGCCTAGACACTAATCGAGTGTTCCCTGTATAAAGGAAGCCGTGGAAGAACCCTCGAACGGCCTTTGCTGCGGCTTGTCTGAAGAGCTGGGATTACAGAGGTTACGACTCCATGATCTTCGCCACACGGCCAGTACGAACCTGAGACGGGCAGGGGTTGATACGATGACCGCCATGAAAATTGTCGGCCACAAGAGTGAACAGATGCACCAGACGTGTATAATACAAGTTCAGCCGGAGGACCTTCATGAGGCTGCTTCAAAGCTTCAGAAGTATACGGCTAACACTGTGCTAACACTTGCCTCCTCAGCGCCATCGGGGCAAAGTGTAAGTGATTGTAAATCCAATGTCGGGGCGTAGCGCAGCCCGGTAGCGCGCCTGCTTGTGGGAGCAGGATGTCGGAGGTTCAAATCCTCCCTGCCCTGACCAACTAATTCAATATATTATGAAATACATGCGATTGTAGATGAGAGGACCAGGGCCTCGGTGAGGTCACGGTTCAACGCGCTATCCATTCCTCTTCCATCCTATTCTTCAAGTTTCTTCCCGATTTTCCCCCTCATTTCACAAAGGATTTCACGGCCAGGTGCATCCATATGCAGATGCGTGCCAGGCCCAGGCCCTCCACTTTACTTAAGTGAGGTTGCGATGCTGTGTCAAGAACCCGGTGGTTCTGACTTTCCTGGTTCAATCTGGTTGCGTCACGCATGTCACACCAGAGCAGGTCGCGTGTCCGCAGACTACGGCACCCTGACCTGGCGAGGCCATAAAGACGCGATTCAGAATTATATGGAAACCAAGCTCTACGACCGCAGAATCGGCGCGGTAATCGCTGGACCGGGAGAACCCGTCAGGGGGTACGCCTATGTTCAAGGAGCCTTCAAGCCGTACTCCGAGTTTAGCATTTCCGCGTTCGTCCAGGTCAATATCAATGCGAAAAATCGCCTGGGTGGCTACGTCGGCGCCAAACCATTCACATTCTGGTGAGGAACGACACGGTCTGGATGCTCACGAAGTGGACGACGAAACAGGTCAACCCGTAACCCCCTCAGGCGCATCGCCTACATACTAATGGCGCAGGTGATGCATTTAGTCGCCTGCATTCGCAGGTTTTGACCGTCCCCTCCGATAATGAGGCCCCCCTAAGAGGTGCCCATACCGACCACACAGCCCCCAGTTGTCAGGCCACCGCTCAATTCCTTCACGCCGACACGCTGACCGGCGCGAAGGTGCGGGTCTCTGGGGCGGGTGGCCGATACCCCAGCGCACTATGCGGGCGGTGCGTGTTGTAGCGTTGGCGCCACCCTTCCACGATCACCCGCGCCTCGTGCAGCGTATAGAAGAGTTCGCCGTTGAGCAATTCATCCCGCAATTCTGTTCCGTGATCCCCAGCTTGCGACAAGCCTCGACCACCGCAAGCCCTTTGCCCAACTCGATTTCGATGGTCCGCAACTGCCCGATGATCTCTTCCGCCGTATACCGCTTGCGTGCCATGCTCCCTCCTTTCGCCGGTCGAAATCTTAACTCCAGATCCGGCTTGGTTTATAGGGGCAGGTCAGTCTGGCGGATGAAGTGTCATAGGCGAAGGCACGCAGTAAAAGCCAGACGCGACGATTTGAGCGCGGGGAGTGGCGGAAGAAGTAGGCAGAAGCAGGAGAGTATCGACCTGGGGGCATTGCAGATAGTAATTACTCGCTCTGATGGTATTCTGGGAAGACCACTCCGCTGTTGGACATACGAAACACGACCGCTCAGCTGTTCGAGAGGTAAGGTGCAGTCCTGCACACAGCACACAGTGGTGGCTACGAGCGAACTGCGATTTGTATGTTCGCTTGCCGTCATGATCTCTACTCGCTTGCGGAGAAGTCATGACGGCAAGAGACATTCCTCGCCGAGCTTACGTTGCCTTGAACACTCTCATTTGAGCATGTGCCTTCAATGCTGCCATTATACGCGCTCACAGCAAAATAGAACGTGGTGCCTGTTGCAAGGTTGTTTATCGTGGCCATCGGTGATGATGCGGTCATGGCGGAGAGAGGGACATAAGTCCCGTGATCGTATGCGCGCAAGATCCAGACGAATTGGGTGATTGCGTCCCGTAATGCACAAAAATCCCACCACGGTCGGGTCGGGATTAGGCTGCCAAGTTAACGAGGCCGATGTGGTCGTAGGTTGAGACGCCAAAACGGTCAAGCTCACCGGAATAGATTGGGGAGTGTTGGTGGCGCCCGTCGCAGCCACGCTGATCGTTGCCGAATACGTGCCTGCAGGCAGGCCGGTGATATTCGCCGTGGCGGCAAAGGAACTCGGGGCTGTCTCTGAAGTGGGAGAGACGGAGAGCCATGAGGCATCGGTGCTCACACTCCAGCCCAAGGGGTCGGTTCCTGATTTGGAGATGGCAACGGCTTGTTCTGACGGGTTGCTTCCGCCTTGAGTGGCTGAAAACACGAGGCTGGTCGGGCTCAGACTGATACTTCGAGGTTGAAGTCGTAGGTGAAGATGTCGCTGCCGAAACGGTCAAGCTCACCGGAATAGATTGGGGAGTGTTGGTGGCGCCCGTCGCCGTCACGCTGACCGTTGCCGAATACGTACCTGCTGCCAGTCCTGGGATGATCGCCGTGGCGGTAAACGAGCCTGCACCAGTTCCTGAGGTGGGAGAGACGGAGAGCCATGATCCATCGGTGCTCACGCTCCAGCTCAATTTTCCGGTTCCTGAGTTGGAGATCGCGACAGCCTGTCCTGAGATGGGTTGCTTCCGCCTTGAGTGGCTGAAAAGGCGAGCTTGATAGGGCTCAGGCCGACGGTAACAGTCTTGTGTCCGTTCTCAATTTTCGTACAGGGCTGAATCTCCGATAACCCCATCTGGACCGCATCCCGCGAGCAACGGCACGGAGATGCCAATAAGTGCGAAGGCGATTGACCTCAGGACGGATGTACGTCTCCTCCCTTTCGGAGTCTTCACAAGACGTAGCGGTGCTGTGGTCAAAGCCATGGTCTGCCCCCGTTTGTGGCTGATCAGGATTTCTTTGAGATGGGCGGGAAGTGGTATCCAGCCCGAGTGTCACGGAGTAGCAATAGATGTGCCGCCATGAGCGGTAAGGTAGATACCGCTATACGCGCGTCTTACGAAAACTTTCTAGCATGAGTGCTGACTCGATCATGGAGAGGACGTAGGAGAAGCCTGCAAGTGATGTACGAAAACTGCCAGCGTGCGTCTCGGTAGCGAGGAAACATTCCATTATTTCTATAAAATCGTTACACGGATGATTTCTAGGTCTTTACATGCGTGCGTTGGCGATTCTCGAAACAGCACCCGTCCAGTTCTCTCCCGTAACAAGCAGGAGCTCCATGGTATGCCGGGCGCTCATGAACCGAAGGTTGTCGAAGCCGTATGTTTAACATCGTGCGCAGCCCGCAATTTCGCCTAGTGACCGACAATCCAGCGTGCCATGTGCCAAAATCAAACCCACAGAATGAATGGGACAGGATCGCTACGCCCGAGGAATGGGCACGGCTGGAAGAGACGCTCGCTCCGCATCTCAGACGACTCTTGACCGTGGTCTATGAGGTCGGACCCCGAAAGGGGAGTTGGTAAACCTAGAATGGTCAGATGTGGACCTGTGCCGGAAGGAGTTCACATTGCGGCGGATGAAGAATGGCGAGATTCGCGTGGTGCCCATGACACCAACGGTGTATCAAGTGTTTGTGGAGTTGTGGAATGAACGACGACTAGACACAAATCGGGTGTTCCTGTATAACGGTAATGCGATACAGCGAATCGGGACAGGATTTAAGGCGGCATGTCGGCGAGCAGGGATTACGAACCTCAGAGTCTACGATTTCAGTCATACGGCCAGTACGAATCTCAGACGCGCAGGGGTCGATACGGCAACCGGAATGAAGATTGTCGGCCATAAATCAGACCGCATGCATCGGCGGTATAACACCATCGAGTCGCAAGACCTGCACAACGCCGCATTGAAGCGGCATGTCTTTAGAACTAACACCGTAATAACACCTGGCTCTGTCGTTGTAGGAGCCGAAATGGTAAGTGTGCGTCAAACCTCAGCGAGCGGGCGTAGCTCAGTGGTAGAGTCCTAGCTTCCCAAGCTAGTTGTCGTGGGTTCAAATCCCATCGCCCGCTCCAATACTTTCCGCTACTTGCGTCTCCTTCCCGTGTGACTTCTCATCACTCGTTCCGGTTTCCGTCACGGTTCCATTTGAAATGGCCTCTATTTCCGGTGTCGGCTTCCCATAGGCTGCGACCGTTTCCACCGCCGTATGCAGGTGCGACGGGGACAAGTGGCTATAGCGTCTGACGAGCGCAGTGGTGCTGTGTCGAAGCAGCGTGGCAATCGTGCCTCGGTTTGCCCACTCATGGCGAGCCTGGAGGCGAACGTATGCCGGAGGGTATGCCAGCCCACGTCGTCTATGTGAAGGGCGACCACAGCCGGCCGGAAGATCCGGGCATAGAAGTTTCGTTGATCGAGCGGGGAGGCGAGAGTTTCAGACGGATAGACAAACGGACTGCCTATGTTTCGATTCATCTGCTGAATCTGCCGCGTACGGAGGATGTCCTTCGCTTCTTCATTCAGTCGCACGTATTGCACCGTGCCCGCCTTCGTCTCAGGCAGGGTGATTAACTCCCGATCGAGATCCACGTCGGCCCAGCGTAACCGAAACTGTTCGCCCAATCGAAGCCCCGTGAGAATGGCCAGGCGAGCCCATGGCCCATAGGCCGGGCCGAGTTTGTCGAGGAGGCGCATCTCTTCGTCAGGGGAGAGAAACCGCGTCTTTCCGTTCTGCACCTTCACGAGCTGCACACGAGCAAAGGGATTGCGATCGAGCTTCCCGTCTCGCACCGCATTGTTGAGGACATGTCGAAGGGCCTTCAGATGTGTGGACGACCGTTTGAGGCGCGTATGGTGTGGCTAAGAGATCGCGTTGCGCGTCTTCGATCACTGCCGCCGTGACATGGTTGAGGTGTTGGCCCTTGAGACGGGCGCCCCACCATCGCATATAGTGCTGTTCCGTGGCCTTGCTCTTGACGGTCGTCGTCTCGCCATGGCGGGTTAAGAGTTCCTCGACCAAGACATGGCTGCCGTGGTGGTACCGTTCAGGGAAGAAGCGCCCTTGCTTCTGTTCTTGTTTCGCCTTCTCGTAAAAGTCTCGGGCTTCCGTCTTATTCTTGAAGGCCCCGAACCGCCGTTCCTTCCCTTCGTGATAGAGCCGCACAGACCACACGATCTTGCCGGCTGAATCCTTCTTCGCCAACAAGCCCCGATCCTTTCTGCCTGCTCGTGCCATCGCTCACCCATCCTCATGGATTTGGTACTTAATAGAAACTGGTCAATAGTGAACAGCTTTCGGTTGAGCCTGTGCATTATAAACATCATAAACCCATGGGGTGATTTACCTCTCATCGAGGTGCCCATCATGAATCACTGGCGTCGTCATCGACCATCATGATCCATTCATACGAGACGCGGTCATCCTTACTGGCGCCGCTCGCCCTGACGGTTGCGTCGCTTCTGTGGTTCTTCGGCTGACCTGCCGTGCTCGTCGCTTCCCCATGTCGAGGGGCGCTCTCACACCGACGCATTCCCATTCACGGTTGATAATCTTGCCTCCGAAATAAGTCCCTACGAAGCATGTCCGATAGCTTTCCCCGTGGGGCCCTGTCAGGCTACGCATCCTTTCCCCGCACTCCTCGCCTTTCTCTTCGTAAGGAGTCCCGCCATGCTTGAGGTTTGTGAAGAAACCACGAATTTCGTCCGCGCCTGCGAAGCCATTCACGCTCGGTTGGCCACCGGGGACATACTCACCCCTGACGATCGAGATCTCATTGTGTTCAACGGCAGCGAACTGCTGAGTACATTGATCCCGGTCTAGCTGCGTCATTCGGCGTCCCATCCGTGTCCTCCCTCCTCCTATTGGAGGGCGGTGACTTCCTGCGTCAACGCCGGGAGCACCTCGACTGCCGATACCAGACTGCACAACCGATCGGCTTGCGTTTGCAATGCGCGATCTGTCGCCTTGGTGTTCAGTCGCGCATAGATGCTGGTGGGCGCGAGGCTCTTGTGGTTCACGACACTTTGAATCGTCGGCAGATTCTCGCCCGACATTGCCAGATAGGAGGCACAGGTTCGCCGGAGGTCGTGCAGGCGCACATCGTCGAGGTTCCATCGGCTTCGGACCAGCCCCCACATTTTCTGTGCGCTCGCTTCTGACCAGGGCTTCCCGTGCTGTCCGGTAAAGACCCAGTCCGAGGTCTTGGGAGTGAGCCGATCGTGTGCATGACTTGCAGCGGCAGCGGCACAAGATGGGAGGTGCCGTTTTTTGTTTTCGGCTTCCGCCAGAGCCGACTCGTCGCATCCACATCCGCCCAGCGCATCTGGAGCGCTTCCCCCATGCGGCAGCCCGTCAGGAGGAGGAGCAGCAGATACGCGCGCGCGCCTCTCCGACACGTGGGGCAAGCCGTCCATGAACCGTTGCATTTCTTCTGCCGAGAGGAATCGCTCGCGGGAGTCTTCGCGGAAACGCATGTGCCCCCATGCGGGATTGGCGCAGGTGACCAGCTCCATCCTGAGCGCCCAGTTGTAGAGGGCTTTGAGATACGTGAGACCATGATTGGCATGGCTGGGACTGTGTTTGAGCGTCGCATGCCATAGGCGCACCTCTTTGCGGGTGATCGAGTCCGCGCGACGGTCGGCCCACGGTTGCCAGAATTGCCGATACATTCGATCAAAGTCTCCTCGCCCCGGCGCTGCCCCAGGTGATACCCCGCATAGAGCTGACACAATTCTTTGAACGCCAAGGGCTCGGTCTCAATGTCGCGGCCCAACATGGCGTGCAACGTGTCTGGGGTGAATCCATCAAAGACCGATCCAGCCGGTGGGCGCTTGGTGGGCGCGGCTTGCGGATTCTGGCCTGGTTGCCAGGCTCGATAGTGATAGGCCATCCGTACTTCGCGTTGACGCATCAAGACGGTGACTTCCCGCACGGGGAGCCCCTGCTGCGCCAGCCGCGCCCCGCACGTATGCCGCAGATCCTTCCAGGCACAGCGAGGAATCCCGGCTCGACGGATCGCCGATTCAAACCGACCGACATAGAACGCATGGACATTCGCCGGGCGTGAGGGAGTGCGAAGATCTGGAAACACCCAGACCGAGACCGGATGCACCCGCTTGAGTTCACGGAGCACAAGCAGGGTAGCGGGAGCCATTTGAAGAGACACTACACCCCCGTAGACGGGTGCGGCAGCAAGAGGGCCAATCGCTCCAGATCGACATCACGCCAGCATAGGGAAAATTGTTCAGACTGCTTGAGGCCCGTCAGAAGGGCGAACTTCACCCAGAGGTTCCATGGTGCGCCAAGCGCCGCACAGAGCTTGACCTCTTCCTCTTGGGTGAGGACACGGAGTGTGGGCATTTTCTCCTTGGGTAAGGGGATACCTGTGCATGGATCTGCTGGGAGGTGCCCCAGCGTCACGCCCCACGCACACACCGACGAAGAAAATGGAAATAGAAGTTTCTGGTGAATTCGCTCCGCGCGAACGACACCATGGCGGTGAGCTGCTGCTGTATCCGGTCCTGTGTGAGGAGATCGAGCGGGAGGTCTCCCAGTTGTTCCAGTCCACCAGTGGGCGTGGCGCTCATCCTCATTCCTCTGACGTTCTCCACTTGTCAGTCGATAGCTGTTGAGGAGTTCGGCAACGGTCACCGGGCACTGCCCTTTCTGAGCAGCGGATCTTTCCGAATGGTGTCTCCAGACGCTCTATCTTCGCGTGCTCGGCGGCTCGCTTAACCGGGTCTTCCAAGTCGTCGAGGTAGCGGTTCGCACCTGCCTCCACAACTTCCCGGACAGAGCGTCCACTGGCTGGGCCTCCGCTTCCAGCCGTGCTCTGCTTTCAGGTTTCTTCCCTCACGGCAATCTCGATGATCTCTTCCCAGGTCTTGCAGCCCTCAGGATTGCCAAACAACATGGCATCCTCCTTTTGTGCGTTATGCCGCCTGCTCGCCCTTTAAATACTGCTCCAAGAGATGCCGAATCAATCCGCTGCCGTGGTGCCGCGTTTCCGTTCTGCATCGAGCTTGGCCTTGAGATGTTGCGGAACGTGAATAAGCAATCGAGTGGTTTTCATAGCTAGCCTCCGATCAGAAAGATATATAAGGATGTATATATAGATGCTAACGTATGTGAAGAGATATAATTGACCGATATCGACGAGGTCGCTATGCTCGCCCCTCTATGAAAGACAAGAACGACATCGCGAAAACGGGGACACGGATCGTTCGCAACATTCCTGCCGATCTCATGCGTCGGACCAGAATGGCTGCTCTCGCGGAACGAAAGACGGTATCGGCTGTTGCTTATCGAGACCCGTTGAGGGGCGATTAAGCGACTTGGAGAAAAGAAGGGGCTGCTAGCGAAGGGAAAAGTTGAAAGCCGATGGCCAAGACCGTCGAGTACCAGGGCTACACGATTCAGTCTCGAGCCGTACTATGACACTAATTGGGATAAATGGCAGATTCGTATCCTCATTTCTTGTGAAAGTCCCCAGGGTATCCGAACACGCGAATTCTCTTCCATGGTCCTCTATGGGACCGAACAGGAAGCCGATATCCATGGGGTTACTTTTGGCCAGCATCTCATTGAAGGAAAGGTAGAAGGCCAGTCCATCATGGATATGAAGATGGACGATCGCCGGACTACGCCGAGGGTTCGGGTCCAATTCCGCACCACGTTTTCGGATGCCACGAAACTGGAAGGGATTGGCGTCTTGCTCGATCTGTCGCTGGGCGGATGTCGCATCGAGAGTCCGGTTCCTGTGGTGCCGGGCCTCGCGTTGGAGCTCCGCATTCATGTGCCAGATTTAGAATGGCCGATCATGATTGAGGCGGCCAACGTGCAGTGGGTGAGCGGCCTGATGTTCGGTCTGGCCTTCTTTCGGCTGAGGGAGGCTGAGCGGCAGCGTTTGGAGCAGCTCATCAATCATCTGATGGAAAGCGAGTTACCGGCTGGCTAGGTGAGCGGCTGGTGGACCGACTGAAGAAGGGGATCCTGCCGAAGAGGAAATGAGAGGGGCGTATGCCACTGAAGAGAACACAGACGCTGTTTGTGATCTTTACCAGACCGCAAGCCACATGCTAGGTCCGATACGCAACTACGTTGCCAACGACGGATCCACAACCCACAGTAGATCGCACGCAGCCAGATTCTGGACTTTCTGGGATGCCAAAGCATTTGTTGCAGTGAACCACATGGCGTTGAACGCTCTGACGTATATAGGCCGGGAAGATTTTAGCAGATTTCGAAATGTAGCGTTACCGGCGGTGTGACGCGACTGTAGCCTACTGGAAGGTCCGCCTGAAGTAACGAGTGCCGAATGACCCGATTCCCTACGAAATGCCCCATTTTGTCCGATCTTCCTCTTGTCTCTTCTCTGTAGTTCTTCCTGACAATACGCCTCCCTGCGAGGCCTCCATGCTCTTCTCGATTCGCCCTCACCGTCGCTCACCCGCCTAGACCACCGATTGGGATGCGTTGCCGATCGTGACGGCCTGAGAGACCTGCGGCGATCATCACCACTCGACTTGACCGTCTTTACTGAGAGGATAACCCGAATCAATCTTCTCAAGTAGCACCTGGACATTGCTGGGCGAGCGGGTTCGTATTACTTTCAGAGCGGTTTTCCATTCATTGCCAACTCGTCGTACTCGAAGTAACTCGGTGAAGAACCCGGTTCGGGCACTAAAGAAAAGATTCCACCTTAGCGGGTCACTGTCGAGCTGAACGGTTTTGAGCATGCTGGTCTGATTCGGCGCAATATTACTGATACTCAACTGAACTTCTTCCCTCAGCTTGTCGGAGTCAGAATTGTTTTGCCGCACCCATGTTATCAAATGTAGCCATATCAAGAATTCTGACGGTGAGATCGTACAGTGGATACTCTCCTCGATGGACGAGGGTGAGCATCGGCGAATTGTGGGTCGGATCGAAGAATGTTGGAATAATGTACGCAAAACTAGCACTCCCCGTCATGGACGATGCAATCTGTTTAGTTATCTCAGCGGTCTTTCCACTTGTTGGTGTGGTCCAGCCATCCACGAATAACTTATTGAACTGCTCCGTTTCCCAGCACTCCACCCGCGCTCATCAGTGGTGGGTACCGTGGATGGTGTGCTGCACGCACTGAGAATGAGACAGAGGAAAATACCAAGCAGTTTGTTCGCCATTGACACGTGCTCGCCTTGCCGATCAGCTTGAGAAGGATAGCGATTTCGACAAACACAAGCTTAGCACAGGCGGGGAATATCGCCGGCGGCCGAGCCTTGGCTGAGGCCCCTTGTGCCTTCCTTCGTTTCCTCCTACAATGCGCCTCCCAGCGAGACCCCTATGCCCTTCTCGATTCGTCCCTTCCATCGCTTTCCGCTGACCTACTTCTCGGGTTTCTGGCTGCTGATCACACTCCTGGTGGTGAGTAGTGGCCCCATCTATGCGGAGTGGATGTCGCTTGGTACAAGTGACTCAGGAACGACTGTGTACGCAGATCTAGCCACCATGCGTCGCGAAGGAGATCTGGTGAAGATGTTGGTACTCTTCGACTTCAAGACGAAACAAACCAAGGCGGATGTGTCATTTTTGTCGGCAAAGGCACAAATGGAATATGACTGTGCCGAACGGCGCTTTGAGGGGCTTGCGGTCACGTATTTTTCGGGCAATATGGGAAATGGTAATTTGCTTGATCGCAGCTCAGGCAAAGGCAAGTGGCTACGAGTTTCACCAGATAGTCTTGACCAAGCTCTGTGGAAACTTGCCTGCGGCAAGAAGTGATCGCGCAGTGCTCGTACGGTTGGGACGACTTATTCAGATGGGGCAGCGGGTGGCGAAGGGGCGACGCACTAAGAAGGAGACTAATATGTGGCCAATGTTCGTGCGGTGGACACTCTGTGCAGGACTAGGGAGCATGCTCCTCGCTGACGCTCCCGTTGTTCCCTGTGACCGTTTCCCGCAGCAGAACCACCACGCCCAGCAATTGATGTCCCTGACCTCCTCGACATCAACACCGCCAGTGCTGAACAACTCAAGGCGCTCCCTGGTATTGGCGATGCCTACTCAGAAAAGATGATCAAGGGGCGGCCGTACCAACGGAAGGATGAGCTGGTACAGAAGAAGATTCTTCCGCGAGCCACGTATGAGGGGATCAAATACAAGATTGTGGCGAAGCAGAAATAATCCATGAGAACGCCGCAGCCTCATTCTTCTTGTACTGCTGGTCACCCTCTCCGGCTGTATCGTGACGTATCGCGATTTTCCAATTGTGAACCCTCTACCAAGCCGTATATGAGCCCACTGCACCCCCTCGTTGTCATCAGACCGTTCAGTTTTCCAGGTGGTCTGGCGGAAGCGAGGCCTTATAGTGGCGTGTTGTCACCTGCGGTTGTAGCTCGTGCACTGCAAGAAGCACTTCAACAGTACGCAGGCTGTGGCAGCGGTCCGCCTGTCGTGTATCCTTCTAAGTGGCCAGAGACGGAAGTCGTGGTCGGCGTTCTGGAAAACCGTATCCGTGGTATTGGTATGAGTGAGTACTATGGGACGGATCTCATCACATTTGGCCTTTATCATTCCCTTCTATATTAGGCGAAGGCGGCTGGGAGTTGTCCCTACAGCGTCTATGACCGGCAATGCGCTCAAAAGACGTACAAATACGAAATTGACGGCGAGAGCAATTCTACTGGCTAGTGTTGCTTCCATTCTCCTGGATTAACTTCTTCACCTATAGTCTCGAAGACGCTGTGCGTTCGACAACAGCTCAATTTGTCATGGATGCCCAACGAGATGGGTATCTGGGAACAGAGGAATTGACTCGTTGGACAAGAGCCGGCCTTCGCGTCGGCTGTGCCGGTGTCCTTCTTCTTCTGTGTGCTTCCCTAGCAACTGCCGACTTCACCGGCCCCGTCGTCTCCGTCCTCGACGGCGACACCATCGAAGTCCTGCACAGCACACCACCCTGAACGTATCCGCTTCAGCGGCATCGACTGCCCGGCCTTGCGAGCGATTTGATCCCGAGCGACTCGCAGGGTTGTTGATTCCACCCAAAGAGGTTGACGCCGAGCTATGCCCGAATGAGAAGAGTGGTCGATGAGAGCAGGTTCTTCAATGTGCATGGCTGCGGAGGTATGGATCAATCGTTTCAGTCTCATCCGGTCAGTTGGGCTCACCCGGATCACGCCCACCGTGATCCAAGGCGTGTGAATCCTACTGACTACCGCCAGCCGGATGTCTATAAAGGCCTCCTCGCCTTCCAACCATAATTGGACTTTCACAAGATCCCCTGCTCTCAGGTGATCAGGGGTGATGAGCTTATGCCCATCCTCTAAGCTTTCGAGAACGCACCCGTCCGCTTGAAGCTGCGTGCTTCCGCTCGCGAGCACGCAGTCAATAGTAAACCTCGGACTATCTCCCCTCGGTCTGTTGTGTCCCCTGAGCCATAATGTCTAATGCGCAGGGTAGTGTGAGAAAGGGGTTATTGGCTATTCCTCAAGAGATGGGGACTTACCCAGAAATGGTGGTGATCACAAGACACAGTTGAACCGCTCATAAGCCAGTGTCGCTGTGGGAATGGAGAAAACTGATCCGGTGAGCGACGCGTGCTGTTCTGACTCAGTCTTTGCCAGCCGCTGCAGCCCTATTCTCGAAGAGCGCAGACGAGGAAACTTGGCCTCCGGGATTCTCATCCATAGGCATCCGCACTCATCGATTTCTAGACTTTCAATTGGACTTGCAAATACCGTGGCACCTAGAATAAAAAAGATCAGGTTTTGCCGTCACTTGGGGAAGGAGTGAAGCCTATGCCGCTATTCAGGAATTCAATAGCCGTGGTGCTGACAGGAGTTCTGATTATGGTAGTAACCGTCGCAGTGCCTCTTGTCACGGCATTTGGCGAAGGTGGTGCGCGGCGGGACGTTGTCCTTCATGAACTTGAACGCAAGGGCTCGACCGTGGATATGCTTTATCTCGTCGAGTTTGAGGCGACCTAAGCCGGAACTCCGACGAGCCGGGAACAGATGATCGAGCGGCTTGACAAACTCATCATCCCAACCCTCGAGAGTCTGGGGAAAGATGTTAAGGTCCGTGCGGGAGGCATCGCCGGCGATACTTCGCGGAGACTTTCGTGGTTGTTGGAGCCAAGTCGAAAGATGAGGTGACTGAACTTGTTCGTGCGCTTCCTGCCTGGAGCATCATGCAGTGGAAGGTGACGCCACTCGAGACCTTCGCTCACCGGGCCGATATCGAGAAGAAAGTGGTGCAGGGTCTCCGCACGCAGAAGTAGTTTGGCGCACTAATCCAGATCGCGTCCGATCTGCGTGCCTCACGCGCGGTCGCAGCGAATGGCGCGTGTGCGCACCATAGATACGAGATAGAGGACTTGATAGCCATGCGCTTTCAAGTCCTTTTTGTATCGAACGATAACGTGTGCGGGTTGGAGTATCCTGCTGCGCAGTTGGTGGAATTTTCAACAGCCTGCTAAACGGCCTTTTGAACTTTTCCGCTGCGTAGACAGCGGCGTGCAGACCCGAATGCGTTTTCGGCTGACCATCGATCAGTGCCCGGACTGATTGGAGGTTGGGATTGAAGGTCCGCTTGGTCTTGTTGTTGGCGTGACTGACGTTATGCCCGGATTGGCGACGTTTGCTACAGAGATCGCATGTAAATGCCACGGGTGCACTCTTTATCTACTCAAGTCGAGACAGCTTGGAATGGCTAAAATCTACCACAGGGCTATTCGTCGTGACAAGCAGGTTTATGGGTCGATCGGCGTGTCATGGAAACCTAACCCATATTATTCATGATGTGTCTGGTGCGAGGTGGGAATACACGGGTGTCACAAGCAATCTTGATGTAAACTCTTCGAGATACTGTAGCGGTATGTCCTATGCTTCATGCCTTCGAGAGCCCGTCTCGCTTTGCGCGAACCGTCGTATATAGTGGTTATGCCCTGTGGGAGGGGAGTTGCAATGACAGGACCGATCTACTACGCTTTGAGATAAGAACATTGCCGACCTGTGCCTCGTGGCTCCGGCTGTGGGCGATCCTATTCAAGCTGCGCTATCGGGCTAGCGACGGTGGCGGGTTGAAGCAGCGGCCCGCGATTCAATAGACCCAGGCGTGAAGGAGACAATAGCGGGCACGCTGATATCGAAACTCGTGTCACCCCCATCATCCATATCGATCTTTCCCCACGCTGTAGATCTTCTGTTGTGTCGGGCTCCATAACATCGGCAATCCACTAAAGGGGTCGTAGTGGGGACAAGCCGACTCTGGGCAAGACGATTCGGCACGGTGGTTTGTGCGCTCGGGCGCCGCAAGACGATCTCTAGCGATGCGAGTCGCAACCTTGCATCGGTTTCCCTCAGCTGATGGAGGAAAGGATCCCAGTTCGGTTCGAAAGCATTTGGGCTGATAAGGCTTTCCACGATGCCTTGGCGTGCGGCACCTGCAAAGCTCGTAAAGTTTTGGCAACGTAGTCTGTCCTGCTTCTGTCGCATGGATCATCGCTTCGTAGTACGTTGCATACATTTCCCAGGTCTCCCGTGTTTGTAGCGGGATTCCAAGAAACGAGCGTTCGGAAGGATGTGCAATCTGTCGAAAGGCGTGTTTGGGAAGACGGGCAGCGCTGGCCAACCACTGTTCGTGTGGATCCATGGATTCAGTGCTGCCCATCCGCAGGGAGTTCAGCTCTGTGCTCGCCATGGACGCCGAGCTCTGAAATGATGTTGCAGCGGCCAACGGAGCGATGATTCTGGCGCAGTGAGTGGAGGAGCAATGTTGGGGCTCATCGCTAAGACGGTCTTGTTGACGATGGGTTGCGATAACAACGTCGAGAGTAGGCGGAGATCGTCGGTAATGACGATTTCCGCCATGACTTTGGTGGTGATGGTCGTCGCATAGCGAAGTATGCTTCGCCACATGTGCATATCATTCTTCAATCGCTGCATGCCGAGGGCCGTCTGTCGAGAAAATCCATCAGCGACATAGAGGCGGTGGCCAACAAAATTTCTACAAAACGTGGCGTGGCGTGGCGTCCGAACCCCATGTCCTCGAAGGGCATAGAGAGGGAAGTGTTCGTACCGCGCCAGCAGGGTGCGGTCGCGACTGCTTAAAGTCTGAAGCCGTGTATTGGTATTCCGGAACTCACTCAGTGGATTCTCGGAGTTCCATGACGGAAGCAATTCTTCCAGAGGGCGCTCAATCTGTAATCCCAAGCGACCGGGTTTGTCGTAATCGAATCCGCCAGCACTGTGACCCGCAGTGGTTTCCAGCCACATTTCATGCCCCACCTTGGCCGGATTAAGAGGAGTATCTGCGGAAAAACCGAGCAGATAGTAGTAGCCATTTTCATAGGGGTTGGCGAGACGGTATTGCGGTGGCTCGAGGAGCCGGGTAAATGTGGTACTGGGAGGTTGGCCCTTTGAGGACCATATGAGGCTCGATATCTGGAAGAAAGCCCAGATAACTACGATGCTAATGATCAGGTGCTTCATAGATACGTACGTAGATGATGCATGTTGGGGGAAAATTCTTCTAAAGTCGCTTCCGACCCACGACGCCATTCACCATAAGAGCGAGCAAAGCCTATGCCGAGAGGGGAGCTGAAAAGACCCGATCTTTCGCTCTGTTTGCCAAGGCGTGTGGCCAGGCATCTGGCAGAATATGGCCAAGGAGGAGACCGAGGGACATTAATGAACTTGACAACCTTCTTCTGGGTCTCCTAGAGTGCCTTCCACATTATGACTCCTGGGTAAGGGAAGAGGGTGCAATTCCCTCGCGGTCCCGCCGCTGTAAATGGGAACGAAACCCGTAGAAGCCACTGTCTTGAAGCGTGAAAAGTAAAAATTAAGACGTAAGGGAAGTAGTCTGCCCTTTTACGTCTCACGTTTTACAGCTCACACTTCAGATGGGAAGGCGCGGGGAGTAGGGTGAACCATGAGCCAGAAGACCTGACAGGAGAGTTGCCCGATATTCCCTCGTGGCTTGGGGAATTGGCGAGGATGAGTTGCGGGTGCAATCCTCAGGGTCTGTTGAGGCCTTGGGGTTTTTTATTTGAGCACTAAAAGCCGTCACACTGGCTGTTGGGCCATGGCAGCACTACTTTTGGTAGGCTCTGCTGCCACGGTGTGGAGTGATCCTTCGGTTGCACTAGCGGACGAGGCGGATGTGGCACGTCGACAGCAGGGCATTCTCACCGGTATGCCCTTCATGGCACATATTGCCCCACGTACCTTCGTCGACGATCTCGGCCGAAAAATATTTCTGGCTAAGGCGCCCACACGTGTGATCTCGCTCGCGCCCAGCATTACCGAGATTCTGTATGCCATAGGGTTGAACAACGAGATTGTCGGCGTCACCGAGTTTTGCGATTACCCGCCTCCTGCCCAACAGAAACCGAAGATCGGGTATGCCCAGCCGAATATCGAAGCCATCGTCGCGTTACAGCCTGACCTGGTATTGGCCCCGCGCGCGTTTCTCCGGGCCGAGCTGTTGGCCAAGCTTGAGCAATTGAAAATTCCGACCTTTGTCGTCGATCCCGAGTCGTTCGAGGAAATTCCCAGCCGGATTCAAACTGTCGGTCGCATTCTCAACCGATCCTCTTCCGCCGATGAGGTCGCCTCGACGATGCGCCAACGCATCGCTTCAATCCGAAGCAAAGTGGAACTGTTGGCGCGGGTTCGTGTGCTCTACGTGTTAAATAGCCAGCCGTTGATCACTGTCGGGCCAGGCAGTTATCTCGATCAAGTCATCAAAGTGGCCGGCGGTTCCAACATCGCGTCAGAGACAACCGTGCCCTACCCGCATCTCAGCATGGAGGCCGTTCTCAAGGAGGATCCCGAGATTATTGTCTTTCCCATCGGAAAGGCCGAAGGAATTCCAGTCAGTGAGCAACAGCAATGGTTGCGATGGACGTCCTTATCAGCGGTCAAGCAGGGTAGGCTGCACCAAATTCCTGCCGATGTCTTGAATCGTCCCGGGCCACGGATCGTCGAGGGGTTGGAAGGATTGGCTCGGATTATCCATCCTGAAGCGTTTCCTGCGAGCAATGCACCGTGAGCAGTGTGAACCTCACCAGCAATCCGCCACGAGCGCCTGTGCAAACTGGGCATGAACATATCGCAACGGTTTCCGGCGCATCGCCTGTTCCTGGTAAGGCCGGGATGGGAAGGGGATCTGTGCTCACGGCCAGGCGATGGAGCGCTATAATGGCGCCCCTCCTGGTGATGTCCGTTATGCTTTCTCTGATCTGTTTACAGTTCGGGACACAATGGATCGGGCTCGGTCAGATCATCGACATCGTGGGCCAAGTTCTGCGTGAATGGACGGTTGAAAGCGATCGCATCGGAACGACCGGCGTCATTCTCATCCAGGTGAGACTTCCGCGTGTGTTGTTGGGCTTTCTTGTGGGGGCATGCTTGGCCTCGGTCGGTGTCGTGTTGCAAGCATTGCTTCGGAACCCATTAGCCGACCCATATGTGCTCGGAGTGTCGAGCGGTGCGGCATTGAGCGTTGCGCTTGCCATTCTTCTGGGCGTCGGCGCCACGGTGGTGACCTTTTCCGTGTTACCGCTCTGCGGATTTGCCGGAGGGATGCTGTCGTTAGTGGTGGTCTATCGCATGGCGCTTTCATATGGCCGGTTGCCCATCTATGCACTCCTGTTGGCAGGCGTGATTCTCAATGCCATCTTCTCTGCGATGATCATGTTTGTGACCTCCATCATGGAACCCAATCGGTCCTCCGGGACGATGACCTGGCTGATGGGGACGCTGACTGCGCCGTCGTATCCAGCCTTGGCCATATTGGCCTGCTATCTGCTGGGTGGTTTGTATTTCTTATTCCGTCAGGCGCGTCGGCTCAATGTGTTGACGCTCGGAGAAGAGTCTGCACGGTCGTTGGGAGTCGACACAGAGCATGTCAAGCGGGTGGTTTATGTACTTTCGGCCCTGATTACCGGAGCAGTGGTGTCAGTGAGCGGAATGATCGGATTTGTTGGGATGGTTATCCCGCACGCCGTCCGGTTTCTTCTTGGAGCGGACCACCGGCTACTCTTGCCGGCATCGGCATGTATTGGAGGAATGTACCTGGTCAGCGCCGATACCTTGGCACGTACCCTGTTGACGCCGGCAGAAATTCCGTGGGGATTGTCACGGCGTTGGCAGGTGGACCGTTCTTCATCTACCTCTTGATGTGGAGGAAGGACCGGTTCGTATGAGCCCGGGGCCAGAACACACACTCTCGACGATCGGCGAGGCGCAGAAGCTGGGTGTTGCCGCGCGACACTTGGCCTACCAGGTCCGCTCCCTGCGATTTCAGTACAACTCTTTCGGTCGAGGAGCAGTCAACTGGGTTCTCGACGGACTGACGTTCGACATCGCGGCCGGAGAAATTCTGGGCGTCGTGGGCCCGAACGGGTCGGGAAAAACCTCGCTACTCAAGCTGTTGGCGAAAGTGTTGCGACCGAACGCGGGGATATGGCGTTGTTCGGGCGTGATCTTGCCACGATGCCACAAGGGAGGCGGCAGGACCGTTGCACTTTTGTGCCGCAGGAGAGCCCTCAGATCTTCGCATTTACCGTGATGGAAACGGTCTTGATGGGCCGGTATCCGCATCATCATGGCGCGACGTGGAGTGCAGGATTCAGTTGGGAAAGCGCCGAAGATGTGCTGATTGCCGAGCAGGCCATGCAGTATACGGATCTTATGCATCTGGCTGCACGCTCGGTGATGGATCTCTCAGGTGGTGAGCGCCAGCGCTGCATGATTGCCCGGGCTTTGGCGCAGGCGCCTCAAGTCCTCTTGCTGGATGAGCCTACGGCATTTCTCGATCTCCAGCACCAGATTGCGATCTGCTCGATTGTGCGTCGACTCAAAGAGGAACGCGGATTGACCGTCGTGCTCGTCTCTCACGACCTGAATCTTGCGAGCCAATACTGCGATCGAATTCTGATGTTGAAGGGCGGAACGCTCTTCCGCCTCGGCACGCCACAGGAAGTGATTGATGTCGATGTCTTACGAGCCGTGTATGGCTGCGACGTCTTAGTCGATCGCCATCCGGAATCGGAGTGCCAGGGTCACCATGCCAGGGTATCGTTCAACGACAAACAGAGGAGATTCTCTGTAACGAGAAGGATCTGTGCCCGGTCCTCGTCGTCTCTGTAGGGCACGTTCAGCTTCAGCCAGGAGGAGCGCCCAGAGAGAAATCATCAGCAACGGGGAAGATGGTGCAAAACCATCACGGTGCCGCCACTGTAAGCGGGAGTGATCCTGCACAAACGTCACTGTGTGCTTCGGCACATGGGAAGGCGCAGGGGAACGACGATCCGCGAGTCAGGACACCCAGCTGATCGATGTTTCTATACAGCCCTTCGAGTCAAAGGGAGGTTTAGTATGCAGTCTCGTGGCCGGTATCGATCCGTCTTGGTCTCCGTGTGTGCGTGTCTCAGTTTTCCCGTCATATGGTCTACGGTAGCCTTCAGCGCAGAGCCTGCTGAAACTGAACCAGTTCCAGTCATTCAAGCCAGCGAAGTGGTTGTCAGCGCGACGAAGACGTCCCTTCCGGTCAGTCACGTCACGAGTGCAGTCGAGGTCATTACCGGAGAGCAAATGCAAGAACGAAAATTGAGGGCAGTTGCTGAAGCCCTTCGCTGGGCTCAGGGACTCTCAATCAATCAGAGCGGAGGGCCAGGCACCTCGGTCGACGTGCGGATGCGCGGGGAACACCGGAACAGACGCTCGTCTTGATCGATGGGGCTATCGTGAATAGCGCGACGCTCGGCAGCTACGATTTTGCGAATTTGACGACTGACAACATCGAACGAATTGAAATTTTGAGGGGGAATCAAAGCATGCTGTGGGGGCGGACGCGATGGGCGGCGTGATCAATATCACCACGAAACGAGGGCGTGACAAGCCGAACGTCTCCGGCTTTGCTGAATACGGCTCCTTCAATACGATCCGCGGCGGTGCCAATGTGTCCGGGAAGAAAGGACCTGTGGACTTCTCCGGATCGATCTCACGTTGGGATACGGCTGGATTCTCGGCCATCAACTATCGGCGGGGCGCCAGTGAACGTGATGGTTACCACAATTGGCAAGGATCAGTCAGGCTCGGAGCTGATCTTCCCAAGGATGGGCGATTAGAATTTAGTTTTCGCTGGATGAACGGAATCGTGAACTTTGATAATTTCGGATTCAATCCTGTGACGGGTAACTTCGATGCTCCCCTCGATTCTCTTGGTGAGAAGAGCAACAATACCGAATATGTCTATGCGGGGAACTACACACAACCGATCACCAACTGGTGGTCGCAAAGGTGACCATGTCCCGTGCAACCCAGAATCTCGTTTCGAAAACGGGAACGATTGCACGCAATCTGATAACCGGCCTTGACGAAACACCATTCCCGCAGGATTCACAGATCAAAACAACGAGCAACCGGATCGAATGGCAGCACAATGTTCAAGTCTCTGAACCCTTGTTGCTGACGGCTGGTTACCAATTCCGCGAACAACAAGGAGAGAATTTAGATCTCATCAATGGTACAACGACGGTTCCGAACAAGATCATAAGCAGCAATGCAGTGTTTGCCGACGCCAAATTGAATCTCTGGGATCGGCTCTTTGGAACTGCGGGAATCAGGCAGGACGAATATAATGTGTTCGGAAGTGCCACCACGTATCGCGTGACGGGGGCTATCTTCACAAAGAGACTGGTACCAAAGCTGCGCGGCAGTTATGGGACAGGATTTCGTGTCCCCCACCGTCAACCAAGCGTTTTTCCCAGGTTTTGGCACTCCCAATCTGCAGCCGGAGAAGAGCCAAGGGTTTGATGTGGCCATCGACCAAACTTTGCTCAATGATCGAATTACCCTCAGCTTAGGGTACTTCTGGACGCGGTATCGCAACCTCATCTTGTCGGTTTTCGATCCGACCGTATGCACTGACCCCCTTTCATTCGGTTTCTGTGCTCAAAATGCTGGTTTAGCCAGGGCGGAGGGAATAGAAGCAAAGTGGGAAATTCAAACTCCTCTCGAGACCAGCCGTGGGTCAAGAGCCTGGACCTCCAGTTTCAATACACCTACACGAAGACGACTAATTTTACAGATGGCCCGGACACACGCCTGCCCAAGTGGCCTTTAAATCAATGGTCAACCATCCTGAGCTACCAACCAATCGAAGGGCTGCGAGCGAATCTGGAGGGACGATTCGTCGGGCAACGATATAACAATGTTGGTAATACTGGGTCGCTGGGTTCCTTCTATGTCTTTAATTTGTCCGGAACATATGATGTCAGCAAGCAGTTCCAGATCTATGCCCGTGTTGACAATCTGTTTAATGAGAAATATGAAGAGGTTTTATACTTCGGAACAATAACCCGGTCTGTTTTTGGAGGCGTCAGAATGAACTTTGACGTGCCGGTTTAATACCCCATGAACCGTTATCCACGTTTGGTCATAGCTGGCACCCAGAGCGGTGTCGGTAAGACGACAGCCACCTTGGCGATCCTGGCGGCCCTGAAAGCTCGGGGTCGCCGGGTGCAAGCGTTTAAGGTAGGGCCGGACTTTATCGACCCCGGTCATCACAGTGCGGTGACCGGACGTCCGTCACGCAATCTGGATGGCTGGATGTTGGGGGAGGCCGTCAACCGAGAATTTTCACACGTGCGGCGGCTGATGCCGACTTGTCGATTATCGAAGGGATGATGGGTCTGTTCGATGGGAGTTCGCCGGTGAATGACATTGGCAGTACGGCTGAGTTGTCGAAACAATTGGATGCACCGGTGCTTCTCGTCATCGATGGCAGCGCGATGGCCCGCTCCGCTGCGGCCATGGCGTCGGGGTATGCGAAGTTCGACCCGGCCATTCGAGTGGCAGGTGTGTTGTTCAATCGGGTCAGCAGCGACGGGCACTACAAGCTGCTCAAAGAAGCAGTGGAACAGGAGACCGATGTGGTGGCGGTTGGGTATTTGCGACCGGATCAGGCGGTGACGATCTCTGATCGCCATCTCGGGCTTGTGACTGCGATGGAACAGGCGACAGGCGAACTCTATGGACGGCTTGCGAAGGCGGCAGAGGAAACTGTTGATCTGAATCGAATCGAGGCATTGGCCGGTTCGTGCAGAGAGTTGCCTCGAGGCGGTACCGCACCCTACGGTACGGAAGCTCGGTCGTACGGTTCGAATAGGTATCGCGCAGGACCTGGCATTTTGTTTTTACTATCCCGACAATCTTGAGTTGCTTGAAGAAGCGGGGGCGGAGTTGGTGCAGCTTTTCGCCCCTGAACGATCAGATGCTGCCCGACGTGGACATGCTGTATCTCGGAGGGGGCTATCCCGAACTGCATGGCGAAGCGCTCGCCCGAAATGTCACAATGCGAACCGCAGTCCGGCAATTTGCTGAACGAGGCGGGACGATTTACGCGGAATGCGGTGGGATGATGTACCTCGCCCAAGCCATCCATGACTTCGCCGGCACATCGCATGAGATGGTTGGGTTGTTTTCTGCTGAAGCTGTCATGCGGAAGTCAGGTCTGGTCTTGGGATACAGGACGGTGGAGTGTTCTCAAGACTGCATACTCTGGTTCTTTTGGTATCACGGCGCGTGGACATGAGTTTCACTGCTCCACGCTGATTCCGACGGGAAAACTTGACTACGCCTGTGCACTCCGTGATGCACGAGGGGAGCCGACGGGTTTAGATGGGCTCGTGGTGGGCAATGTTTTGGCACTCTACGCTCATCTGCATTTTTGCCAGTCAGCCGCAGATTGCGAAAATCACTCGTGTCGGCGGTTCGACGGACCTCCCCGCGGTTTTCGGTGAACTCGGGATGTGTCACGTGACGGAGGAGGACCAACACAAAGCCAGGATGCAACGGTTGAAGGCGTCGGTGGATCGACGCATTGAGGCGGCACAAAGAAGAGAAAGGTCTGCTGATTGTCTACACGGGCGCCGGCAAGGGGAAGACCACGGCCGCGCTGGGTATGGCCTTACGATGTCTCGGCCATGGTATGAAGGTCGCAGTGGTGCAGTTCATCAAGGGCGCAATCGATACGGCAGAGGAGCGGGCTCTCAAGTCCTTCGGCGATCGCGTCACCTTTCTTCGCATGGGCGAAGGGTATACCTGGAAACCCAGGATCGTGAGCGAGATACGAGATTTGCCCAAGAGGCCTGGGGTAAGGTCTGCGTGTTTTTGCGCGATCCGTCCTATTCGATGGTGATCCTTGACGAATTCAATATCGCCCTCCAGCACGACTATGTTCGGCTTGAAGACATATTGCCGATTCTTCGAGGACGGCCCCCATGCAGCATGTGGTAATCACCGGTCGAGGCGCCAAAGAGGCGTTGATAGAGGAGGCCGATCTCGTCACGGAGATGAAGCAGATCAGCCATCCCTTTCGAAAAGGAGTGAAGGCGCAGCCAGGGGTGGAATTTTGAAAGGACCGATTCACAAGACCTGTGAGCACTGCCGTCAGACATTCGAATGTGGCGGGTACCAATGCTGGTGCGGGAAAGTCGGCATTACTGAGCAACAAATGGACTGGATTGTCGCTCGTTTTCAAGATTGTCTCTGTTCTGCCTGCTTGAAGTTGGTCAGTGATGGTGCACTTGAGGCGTTTCCTATCAAACCGGTGAGTCCGACAGGGGCTGAGTCAGGTACATCCCAATCATCAGTGTGAGTCCCTACTCAAGGAGCGTCGTATGAGTCTGCAACCCGACAGCGTGGTTCCCGGTGATGGGGAGTTTTCCGATCATGAGCGGGCGGCTGTGTACCGTGCCATTTTCGAGCGGCGGGACGTCCGTCGGAATTTCTTGCAGACGCCGATCGCAGATGCTGTGCTTGCGAGGATTCTGACTGCGGCGCATCACGCCGGATCGGTTGGGTTCATGCAGCCATGGGATTTTGTGGTCGTTCGTCAACCAGCGACGAAGTTCGCCGTGAAGCAACTTTTTCAGAAGTCGAACGGTCAGGCGGCGATGCGTTATGAAGGCGCCCGCGCAACGCTCTATCAGAGCCTGAAGCTCGAAGGGATTGAAGAAGCGCCGATCAATATCTGTGTGACCTGTAGCCGTCAGCGGGGCGGCCGGCATGTACTGGGGCGCTCCACTGTGCGCGATACGGATATCTATAGCACCTGTTGTGCCATTCAAAATCTCTGGCTGGCCGCTCGAGCGGAGGGCATAGGTGTTGGATGGGTCAGTATTCTCGACCATGGAGCATTAAAGAGAGTGCTCAGTATTCCCCGGCCGGTCAAGGTGCTTGCCTATCTCTGTCTCGGTTACGTCTCAGAGTTTGCGACACAGCCGGACTTGGAAACGGCGGGTGGCGAGCCAGGATTCCACTGGACCAACTTATTCACCATGAGTCGTGGAAACAAGGCGATATTGGCGGCGGACGATCAACCGAACGGCAAAGGATAATATTGGGTCAGCTGGGGTGGCCAAGATTGGAAGTGAATCAGAATTTTCCGGTGATGGGACGTGAAGAAGGCGGTGAGTTGATCACATGAAGACATCGCGCAACAAGCGATCGAAGCTGATTCTTGTACTCGGCGGTGCGGCGTCAGGGAAGAGTCAGGCTGCGCTTGATCTGGCAGGTCGGGCTGTACCAAGGGCCTTCGTGGCAACAGGCGAAGCCTGGATCGGGAGATGGCCGTGCGAATTGCGCGGCATCGGGCCACGCGCTCCTCCGAATGGGTGACGGCGGAAGTCCCCGCGAATCTTGCCGAATGGTTCAATAAAAATAGATCTAGTTATCAATCAATTGTACTCGACTGCCTCACCGTTATGGTTAAGCAATTTACAAGGGCGTCGTCTAAGCAGCGTAGCCATTTCTGATGCGACGACCGACCTGCTTCATGCGATTCGGGCGACCCGAGCCCGTGTGGTGATCGTGAGCAACGAACTGGGGTTGGGGCTTCGTCCCCGCGACAAAGGTTGTCCGGGCGTTTCGCGATCTGGCTGGACTGGTCAATCAACAGGTGGCAGCAGAAGCAGATGAAGTCTACCTGACGATCAGCGGCATTCCGTTACGATTGAAATAAGAGGAGTACAGGGATGTTGTCTCGTGAAACGATTGACCGGATTCAGCAGACCGACTCTCGTCTTTTAGCACAGGCACAGACGCGCCTTGATCGATTGACAAAGCCGATCGGCAGCCTGGGCCGGCTCGAGGAATTGGCCGCGCGCTACGTCATGATCACGGGTGAAATGAAACCGGCGGTCCCACGGGGAGCCGTCTTTACTTTCGCTGCAGATCATGGAGTGACGGCGGAGGGGGTAAGCGCCTATCCATCCGCAGTGACTCCTCAAATGGTCTTGAACTTCCTGCGCGGTGGCGCCGGCGTCAATGTACTAGCGCGTCATGCCGGCATTGAAGTTCGCGTCGTGGACATCGGTGTAGCCTTCGACTTTGAAGCGGCTCCAGGACTCATTCATAAGAAGGTTATGCCTGGCACGAAGAATCTACTGGTGGAATCGGCGATGAGTTCTATGCAAGCTGAGCAAGCGCTTCAAGTAGGGATCGAGCTGGCCACTGAAGCCGCACAGCAAGGCATTGGTTTGATCGGGACCGGCGAAATGGGAATCGGCAACACGACCGCCAGCTCGGCCATTACGGCGGTCATGACGCGCCGACCGGTCTCTGAGGTCACAGGGCGCGGAACGGGGATTGACGACGCCAGTCATGCGCGCAAGATTGACGTGATTCAACGAGCGCTTGATCTCCATCGGCTCGACTCGGCAAATGCGTTGAAGGTGCTCGCTACCGTGGGTGGACTCGAAATAGGCGGGTTGGTAGGGTTGATACTTGGCGCCGCGGCAGCTCGTATTCCGGTCGTATTGGACGGGTTCATTGCCGAGCGGCTGCATTGATTGCCGTGGGTCTGCAGCCGCGATGCAAAGACTATCTCATTGCGTCCCATCGGTCGGTCGAACGAGGTCATGGAGGCGATACTGAATCATCTTGGGCTGAAACCGCTGTTCGATCTCGATCTTCGGCTGGGGAAGGCACCGGCGCCTGTCTTGGGCATGAGTCTGGTCTTGGCCGCGATCAAGATTTTCACGGAGATGGCCACGTTCGATGAAGCCGGGTGTCGGAGCGCAACACATGACCGTGGTGTTGCGAACGTTTCTGTTCGCCTGGCAGTTCCTCACGGCGATTCCACTCAGTCGATCGACGCACGATGCCAAACCGGAGGAGTTGGCTGCCTCCATGAGTTGGTTTCCCTTCGTCGGCTGTCTTCTTGGAGCGGTATTGGTCACGGCAGATCTGTTCCTGGGAAGGTGTTTTCTGCCCAGGTCACGAGCATGGTATTGATGCTCCTGCTCATCGTCCTCACCCGTGGACTCCACCAGGACGGTCTGGCCGATATGGTGGATGGTCTGGCAGGCGGGCGAACCGCTCAGGCTCGTCTGGCCATTATGAAAGATGGCGCACATCGGTGCGATCGGAGCAACGGGACTATTTATCGCGCCTCGGCCTGGCGATACGCCGGGCTTAATGCAATGCCGGCGAGCGAGCATATCGCGTTGCTGATTGGCATGCCGGTGGTCGGTCGGTGGGCCATGGTCGTAGGGGCTTTTCATGTGACCTCTGCGGCGGTCGGAAGAAGGAGGACTGGCCCAACCATTCCTCGCACATTTGTCGTGGCAACACCTATCGCTCGCAACTGTCACGGCAGGAATGGTGTTGGCCCTGTTGTTGTTGGGACCTTGGGCGGCATTGTGCTGCTCTCCTCATCGGGACCATCCTGATTCGCCTTTCTACGGTCTGGTTTCATCACATGTTCGGCGGCGTGACAGGTGATCTGCTGGGGGCGACGAACGAGGTCGCAGAAATTCCTTTATCTTGATCGTTCCTGTGGTGCTCTTCCGATGACAGGAGGCGAATTAGCGGTGGCGTGCCTCTTAGACGCGGCGGTCGGGGACCCGCGCTGGTTCCCGCACCCTGTACGATGGATGGGATTGATCGTCGATTGGTGCGACCGGCGCGTCCATCGACTCTTCCTATCTCCCGCCAAGCAACGCATGGCAGGGGTGCTGTTGGCTGTCGTCTTGCCTGTCGGAGCGCTATGCAGCCGGCACGATGCTGGTTTGGTTCGGCAGCTCAGTCGATCCATTATGGGGAAGTGCCGCCACGGTGCTGTTGGCCTGAACCACGCTCGCGGCGCGCGATCTCATCGACCATGTTGTATCTGTACAACGGGCTCTCCAATCCGTTTCCTTAATGGAGGCCCGTGCAGCAGTCGCCAAGATCGTCGGACGCGATACGGAGGAGATGGCTGAATCTGATATCGTCCGCGCAACGGTGGAAACAATTGCGGAAAGCACGGCTGACGGAATTATGGCGCCGTTGTTCTATCTGGTCCTCGGAGGAGCCCCATTGGCGCTTGCATATAAGGCGATCAGCACGTTGGACTCGATGATCGGCCATTTGGACGACCGCTACCGATGGTTTGGCTGGGCCTCGGCACGATTGGATGATGCGGCAAATTTTATTCCGGCTCGTATCACTGCGCTCTTACTCGTTCTCTCGGCAGGAATCGTTTCTCGCTCGTGGCCTGCGACGCAGCAGCGCCTGGAGGATCTTGCTTCGTGACGGCAGACACCATCCGAAGTCCGAACAGCGGACGGCCGGAAGCTGCGATGGCCGGCGCGCTCGGCGTCCAACTGGGCGGGATCAATCGCTATGACGGGCTTCCGATTGAACGTCCGTGTCTTGGCGATCCGCATCAGCCTTTGACGAGAGCCCACATCGGCATGGCGCTCACGCTCATGCTCTGGACAAGTCTCACAGGAGTTCTGCTGGGCGTGGGGTGGCTTCTATGGTGAAGAGATGACGCAACCCACTCACGGCGGAAATATCTACAAGGCTGCTCAGGAACAACGAGTTCCCGTCGAGCAGATCATTGATTTTAGCGCCAGCATCAACCCGCTGGGTCCTCCCGCAGCGATGTCCCGCGCGATCCGCTCGGCGCTCAAGCAGATCGTGCACTATCCGGACCCCGATTGCCGGCAGCTCAGACAAGAATTGGCGCAACGGTGCGGCATGGATCCAGACATGATCCTCGTCGGCAACGGCTCGAGCTGAACTGATTCATCTGCTTCCCCGCGCGCTGCGGATCAAGTCCGCGCTCATTATAGGTCCCACGTTTGAGGAGTATGCGCGTGCGCTGATGGAAGCAGGCAGCTTGGTCGAATACGTTCATGCGAAGCGAGCAGCAACGGTTCCGTCCTCCGTTACAAGATGTTCTAGTACGGCTTTCCGCCAAACAATCGAAATTCGATGCCGTGTTTCTGTGCAATCCCAATAATCCAACCGGCCAAGTGATGAACCGGCGGGCTATGTCGCGAGCTTGCTGAGGCTGTCGAGCGGCAACAGGGCTGGTTGATCGTCGACGAAGCCTTTATCGACTATTGTCAGGAACAGTCTGTCGTCTCTATGTTGAAAGAGCATCCCCGCATGGTGGTGCTGCGCAGTCTGACGAAATTCTATGCCATGCCGGGGCTTCGGATCGGCTATCTGCTTGGCGCAAGCAAGGTGCGTGGGCTCGGCTGAAAGAGCGCCAGCCGCCCTGGTCGGTCAACTCTTTGGCCCAAGAGGTTTCCTGCGCGGTATTACAGGATGAGGTCTATGCGAATAAAAGTCGCATATTCATGGAGAATGAACGGTCGTGTTTCGTGCGCGGGCTTCGCTCCTTGTCTGGTCTGCAAGTCTACTCATCAGCCGCGAATTTTGTCCTGATCGGCCTTCCTGCCTGGACTAGCGCCGGCGAGGTGACTGACCGATTGGCTTCCGAGAGGCTGCTCGTCCGCGACTGTTCGACATTGCCGGGCCTGACCACGCAGATGATTCGTGCTGCAATCAGGACTGCAAAAGAGAATCAACGGTTACTCACAGCCCTTAGCGCCTGCTTGAAGACAAGGCAGGCATGAAGGTAGTCTACCAAGCTCGCAATGCAGACCGCGTTATAGAGTCAGACGAACGACGCTCATCGTCGACCTGGGGAGTCTACGATCCGTTCTCTCCTCGCTCCCAGGGGCTGGTGGAATCACGCGGGCCAGGTATATCTTGAACCATCACAGTAGCGGACAACCCGATTGGCAGAGATCATTGTAGCATGCGGGTGCAGGCGCGCAGATGCGCCGATCCTTCCAGAACGCTGAACAAGCTGGCCACCTCGCTCGGCATCCGCGATAAATTTGTCGGTCTCATGACCGCCGTGTCGCTCTGCGGACTTGGTCACGGTGCGAGAAGCCTATGAGCCAGATCTGGGTCGAAGGATTTGTTACCGTTGGGACTGCGAATGCCGTGCGGGCGGGGAGCCGGCTACACCTGAGACAGCATCACCAACAGCTGAGATTCATCCTGGCACGATCAACGTGATTCTTGTGACCAACGCCCGTCTGTCTGCTGCGGCAATGGTCGGGATGGTGCAGGTTGCGACCGAAGCTAAAACTGCTGTCCTATTGCGTGCCAAGGTGAAGAGTTGGACCGGCCGCTCCGGGGCGACTGGAACCGGAACAGACGCGGTCGTGGTTGTGAGCTGGGAGTGGACCTCCTATGCGCTACAGTGGAACCCACACGATCCTCGGAGAACTTGTCGGGCGAGTGATTGAGGGCGGCGGTCACAGAAGGACTTGCCCGCTATAGTGCCGTCGGCAAGCTCGTCGCTAAACCATACAGCCGTGCGAAGAATCTATGACAGATTTCCGGTACGCCGAGTCAAAGCCCTTGCCATTCTTGGAACCGGCTCTGATGTCGGGAAGAGCCTCATTGTCGCCGGGATCTGCCGACTCTTGTCTCGCAGAGGTGTACGGGTTGCGCCATTCAAAGCGCAGAACATGGCGCTGAATTCCTTTGTGACGCTTGATGGGGAGAGATCGGCCGAGCGCAGGCGCTGCAGGCTCAGGCCTGCGGGATCGAGCCGATCGGTGGATATGAATCCGATTCTGCTGAAGCCCGAGTCGGATTCACGATCTCAGGTGGTCGTGAAAGGAAAGGTCTACGAGGCGTTGGATGCGCTCGCATACTTTGAGCGGAAAGAGACGCTCTTCAACATTGTTCGAGACTGCTATGCGCAAGATTGGCCGCGCGAGTATGAGTGTGTCGTGATCGAAGGGGCGGGGAGTGCCGCAGAAATCAATCTTGCGCGATCGAGACATGGTGAACTGGCCTGTCGTCGAGTTGGCCGATGCGTCAGTCGTCTTGGTGGCGGATATCGATCGAGGGCGGGGTCTTCGCGCAGATCATCGGGACCGCTCAACTTGTTAGCGCCTCACGAGCGCCAGCGAGTGCGCGGTGTGATTGTGAATAAGTTCCGTGGAGATCGTCGCCTGTTTGAAGATGGTGTTCAGTATGCTTGAGGCCCGCACAGGACTTCCGGTCTTGGGAGTACGTTCCCTACCTGCGGGACCTTCGGCTGGATCAGGAAGATAGCCTCGATCTGGCCTGTTCCCGATCGGTTCAGTTCAAGCCTGATCTCGCAAACGTAGCCGTGGTCCTGCTTCCTCGCATGAGCAACTTCACTGACTTTAATGCGTTGGCTGCTGAGAAGGATGTGGCGCTTCGGTTTGCCGCTTCGCCGGACGATCTCCGAGGAGCTGACGTCGTGATTCTTCCTGGGAGCAAGAATACGCTCGCAGACCTCGACTATCTTGGTGACATTCAGGATTCCCGGGAGCCTTGGAATCGCATGTGCTCAGAGGGGCGAGCTGGTTGGAATCTGCGGGGGTACCAGATGCTTGGTGAAGAGATCGCCGATCCCAAGGGCTTGGAGCGGGGAGGAACGTCAAGCAGGATTAGGCTTTCTCGATGTGACGACGGAGCTTGATGCGCCAAAGATCTGCCGGCAAGTTCGTGCCACGTCGCTGCTTCATGGCGTGGAACATCTCGCGCCAGTCCGTGGCTATGAAATCCACATGGGACGCACCAGTCGTGGAATCGCCAACCCGTGTTTTCAAATCGAAGCATCTGAAATCTTGGAAGGCAACCGAGAGGGGTGATGAAGGCGCTGTAAGTGAGAATGGTCGTGTCTGGGGCACCAGCATTCATGGTTTATTCGATCAGGCGGAGTTCCGCAGGGGCTGGTTGAATCGCGTGCGTGGGCAGGAAGGGACTCTCGCCCATTTCGCCTCATGAGTCTGAACTCGTCGCGACACAACTGCGAGCTGAACTGGATCGCTGGGCTGATCACTTAGAACAGTATGTGAATATGGATGCGATCCATTCACTGATGTGAAGGTCAATGAAGAAGGGAGTAGGCATGCGTATCACGAAGGTCTATACCAAGACCAGGTGACAAGGGAAAACCCGTTTGGCTGGTGGCCAGCAGGTCTGGAAGGACAGCGTGCGGGTGGAGGCTTATGGGGACGTGGACGAACTGAACTCGACGATCGGGGTCGTCAGGGCGTTTAATGCGGAGTCGCTCGGGAATCATCCGTCTGCCGATCGGTTAGAAGAGGAACTGCGCTGGATGCAGAACAAGCTGTTCGATGTCGGTGGGCTGCTGGCTACGGCGCCTGGGCAGACGTTCAAGAATATGCCGACGGTCACAGCACGGGACGTCGACCCGGCTGGAAACACTCATGGATAGTTGTCAGAAAGACTTGCCGCCTCTGAAGGAATTTATTCTCCCAGGGGGCGGGAAGATTTCCAGCTTGTTACACCAGGCCAGAACGATCTGCCGACGGGCTGAGCGTACTGTGTGTGCGGTTGGGGAGGAAGAGCCGTCTGGATCAGGCGCTCGTGCGGTTCCTGAACCGTCTCAGCGACGCATTGTTTGTCTTGGCCCGTTGGATGGCCAAGCAGCAGAGCGAGCCGGAGTTTTTGGTGAACGGGACCCGAAGGGCATGTGAATTGTGCCCTTCGAGTCCCGTCTCTTTAGAAGATGTAGGCGACCTGGCACGACAAGGTCTCTTGATGGTTGGCCGGGTGAGACCCATAGAGAAATACATTCTTATCCGGATTTGTCGTACCGAAACTCGGCCCGCATGATCAGCGATTGGAAAGGATTTGTACTGGAGCGTCGAGGGTGTCTTTGCTCACGTGATCGGCTCGCTCGAATTGCCGGCGCCGCATGAACGGAAGAGGGTCGTCGGCGTGATCATCAATGAAGCTTCCCGCAGCAAGCTGCGGGCTATCCTGCAAAATTCTCCGAGGTCGCGACCCTCCTTCGCTCCAACATCCTCCAAGGCTTCGGTGAGCAGCCGAAGCTTCAGCGAAGGTGGCAAGGCTACAGAGGGTTCTCTCGCCAGCATCCCCGCAGCAACCTACGGGGTATTCGGCGAAGAGAGTAAGTTCCGCGGAGATGCCACGTAATTTGCGGATGGTGCTGCGTTCGTCGAGGAACGGACGGGCATTCAGGCCTTGGGGATCGTTCCGTTGCTGCGCGATCTTGCTCTGGATCAGGAAGACAGCTGAACTGAGATCGTCGTCGCCAGGTTCTCTTTGGGGCCGATCGCGTGAACGTTGCAGTGGTCCTCTTTGCCGAGGATGATTAACTTTACGGACTTTGATCGGCTTGCAGGAGAAGAGGATGTGGCACTCCGCGGCGCTGCCACACCCGGCGATCTTGCCGGAACCGATGTCATCGCGTTTCCAGGGACCAAGAACACAGTTGAGGATCTACGCTATCTTGGGCAGGCGGGTTTCACAGAAGCCATTCGTGAGCGTGTTGCTCGGAGGCGGGAGGTGGTCGGAATATGCGGCAGTTACCAGATGCTGGGGCGAAGCGTTGCCGATCCAGATGGGGCCGAGTCCGGCGGGATTGCACGAAGGGTCTGGCCTGCTGAACGTGACCACGCGATTGCCTGACGAATAAGATCACTCGGCTGGTCGAAGCGGACCCGCTTCGTTTTCGATGTCGAAACTTCCTCCTCAGGGCGCGCGGGTACTTCATTCACATGGATGAAACACCGCGAGGTGATGCACGCCCCAGTTTTCACGTACGTTCTGCACACTGGTGTGTCAGATCAGCAGGAGCGAACGTGTGATGTATCGACGGACGGTGCCGTCGCAGGCGGCATGGTTCGGGGAACGTACATTCATGGGCTGTTCGACCGGGCCGGTTTTCGGCGAGCGTGGCTGAATCGTATTCGCATGCGGCGAGGGTTGCCATCAGTGGACATTGAGCGCTCCGAAGCGGTTTACTCAACGGTTGCGCAAGGAGCTCGATCGTTGGGCCGACCATCTCAACAATCATCTGAATGTGGATCTGCTCTTCGGTCGCCCTTCTTAGACCGATTCTTGGACCAGATCATCTGCCTGCGAGCGGTGCAACGCTCGGTTGGATGGGGCTGTCGATCCTCCGATCGCGAACCCGCTACACCGATGGCGACTCAGAATCGTGACGGTGGTCCGATCGATCGGGGAGGCCGGCTGTTACCATTCCATCGGTAGATTGACCCACTTGAATGCATGGATGTGCCGTAGCAGGCGATCACGCTCCTCATACGTAATCGTCATAAACTCCAGGCCAAATCGTTTACGCACGATCCAGCGTACAACGGCCTCTTGGATTATCAGCGGCCGGTGAAAATCAGGGCAGTTGATCCGTACGGAGACGCGGGTATTCACAGAGAAGAGCATCGTGCTAGCGGCGTGAAGCGCACAGCCGCTTGGTGAGAGGTTGATCAGGGGAATTCCGCGCATGATGTGGCCCGTGTTCCCTCCGGAAAGTTCGACGACGACGTTGTTCGGCAATCGTGTGGGAATCTGCCTGACCCGCACATGCTCCAGCAAGGCTTGCAACCGGTCCCGCTGCGATGACCAGATGCTGGAGAAGTGAAGGCCGAATTCATTCCCGTGGACCCAACACACCTCTGCGCGTTCGATCTTGAGCGGCCAGTCCGAGCCATCCGTGTAGATCCACGCTTCGAACGACATGCCCGTCTGTACCGGCGTCTCGCAGGAAACCCGGCATCCGCCTTTTGAAATATTGGAGATCATCCCTTCTCCATCCAGGTCGGGATTCCAAAAATAGACGCGATGGTTCATGGAAACCGAAGGGTCTCCAAAAGGATCGTTTGGAGAAGGGCGGGGATTCCAGCAAGGCGCAGTGAACCTTTCGAATCGGTAGAGGGCCCCGAACGATGACTCGCCGTACAAGCCTGCGCCTTTCGCGACGTCTAACGTCGAGTGCCCGAGGCGCAACGATGTACGAACCCTAACACACGATCTGAATACTGCGCAGCAAAAATCAAAAATATGGGATCGCAAGATATCGCTCGTCGCGAAAACGCGTGTATCGAATTCCCTGTATGAGTTGACCACAGGAATAAATGCGGTAATGTCAAAGAGCAGTATGTCGATATTTACTAGGGAGTCAGCGATGTCCTCACCGCAGATGTATCGTCCCCGACGAGGCGACGCTGACCATTGCGACAGTCAGGAATTCAAAGCGGCGTTGGTCGATAATGATGTCCGGCGGAAATCAGGGACGCTCGATTTGGCCGGCGTCCCTGCGTGTGGATGCTGCGGCGTTGCAAGTGATGATTGCCGCAGAGCGAACAGGTCGCATCGCGCTGACGAGTCCGTCGCAACCTGTCATGAAAGCGATGGAGGCGATCGGATTCACGCCTGCTTCGGCTCCGAGCGATGGCGACGTGAATGAGGACGCATGAGAAAAGGAAGAGCGGCGCGCGATATGAAGAGGTTGCTGGAAGAGATAACCGGAGACGCGGAGCAATGAGCGAGATGCCGTCCATAACAGGGAAAGAAAAAACAACGATCATGCAGGACGGAGATAGATGGAAGAGCTAGAACGGACACGGAATATTAGTGGGGGAGGAATTATATGAGCAGGGTAATCCTAGTGGTCGATGATTCGCCGACGATGCGGGGAATGGTGTCGCATACGCTGAACGAAGCCGGCTTTGAGACCAAAGGAGGCTGAAAATGGCAAGGATGCGCTGATCAAGCTGACGATGATGGAGGAGGGGGACAAAGCCAGACGTGATCGTCACGGACATTAACATGCCGGAGATGGACGGGATCGAATTGGTCAAAGAGATCAGAAAACCTTCAGCTTTCAAACACGTGCCGGTGCTTGTGCTCACGACGGACAATACCGACGAAAAGAAGAGGTCGGGAGGGCGGCGGAGCGACCGGCTGGTTGGTGAAACCGTTCGACTCGGACCTGATCCTGAAGGTCATACGAAAGGTGCTGCCATCGTGAACGGCGATTACTCGAAGTTTCTGCAGACGTTTTTGAGGAAGTCACGGAACACCTATCCGTGCTGGAATCCGGCCTCCTCACCCTCGAGCAGAATCCCGATGATGTCGAAGTCCTGAATCGGATTTTCCGGTCGGTCCATACCATAAAGGGGGCCGGGCCGATATTCGGATTCACGACCATGAGCCGGTTCGCCCACAAGGTGGAGGACCCTGCTCGATCCCTCCGGAACAGGAAATGTTCGGCGACCCGCCAGATCATCGATCTGCTGTTGAGTCCGCCGATTGCTTGAATATGCTGGTCGAGGCGGCAAAGAACGGAACGGTGATCGACGAGAACAAAACAGTGCTCGATCTGGAGGCCAGGTTGGAGACTTGCATGACGGTCACCGCGCCAGCACCCGGTCAGAAACCGGCTCCCGGCCCGTCGTCGTCGGCGCCTGTCCCGCCGGAACCCGTCACATCAGCGCGCCAGACCTATCAAATTAGTTGGACCCCGGGGAAGATTTGTTCCAACGAGGATTGAATCCGCTCAAATTGTTAGAAGAGATGGGCCGGTTGGGAACCGTCACGTCTTGCGTGCTCGCTACGAGCCGCCTGCCGGATCTTGCCGATCTGGATCCTGGAACGCTGTTATCTTTCCTGGACGTGCACGCTGGAGACCGACTATCCGCGCGAGGACATCGAATCCGTCCTCGAACTTACGGCGCCTCCAGGCGGGCTGACGATCACGGGGCTGAATTCGTCCAGTCCTGTTGCGCAACCGACGCAGGAGCCTGATCCGGAGCCCGCGCCGTTCGGTTGTCGGCGAGGAAGACGATCCGCAGCTCGCCGAAGTTTTCGGGAAGAAGTCGGAGCACTGGCTCGGGGCCATTCTTGTCGAGCAGAAAGCGGTGACGCCGGTGCAGCTGCCAAGCGCGCTGGATCCGGCAAGACTCGCTCCGCGCGAAATCAAAAAGAGCAAAAAGCGGAAGCCTCCATGCGCGTCGACACGGAAAAAGTCGACAAGCTGGTCAATCTGGTCGGAGAACTGGCCATCACCCAGTCGATGCTGAGCACTCTGGGGGGCATTTCGAAATCAAGCACCTTCCCATCTTGCAGGAACGGCTGCTCCAGTTGGCGCGCAATACACAGGAAATCCAGGAACGCGTCATGGGCATCCGCATGCTGCCCATCAGCGCGGCTTTCAACCGGTTCCCGCGACTGGTCAGGAGACCTGTCGGCGAAAGTCGGCAAGAACATTCAACTCCTCATCTCCGGCGAAGGAAACCGAACTGACCGGAGCGTCATCGAGTCCATCGGTGATCCGCTGACGCACCTGCTCAGAAATGCGTGCGACCACGGCTTGGAGTCGCCGGAGGAACGAGTCGCTGCCGGCAAACCGGAGCAGGGTACGATCCGGCTCAATGCGTTCCACGAAGGCGGCAAGATCTGCATCACGGTCGAAGACGACCGGGCGCGGCTTGAACCGCGACAGATTCTGGCGAAGGCAATCGAGGCAGAGAATGATCACCGGCAACGACACGCTGTCCGACGACCAGGTGGGCCTCATCTTCCGGCCCGGCTTCTCGACCGCCGAGAAGCTCACGGACCTGTCGGGACGCGGGTCGGGATGGACGTAGTCAAGCGCAACATCGAAGAGCTCGAGCGGCATCGTGACCATCAAGACCGTAACAGGCCAGGGAACCATCTTCACGCTCAAATTGCCGCTGACTCTCGCCATCATCGAGGGGATGACGATTCGGGTCGGGGAGGACACGTATATCGTGCCGCTGTTGTCCATCCTGGAGTCCATCCAGCCGAAGGCCGACATGGTGAAGACCCTCATCGGCAAAGGCGAGGTTGTCAATGTCCGGGGGCTTTTACCCCATCGTGCGTTTGCACGAGGTGTTCGATCTGCAGCCGGAGCACAAGAACCCTGCCGAGGCCATCTTGCTCATTTTGAAACCGAAGGGGAGCGCGTAGTCGTCATGGTGGACGAAATCCTGGGGCGGCAGCAAGTGGTCATTAAAAGTATCGAGAGAACTTCCGAAAGGTCGATGGGGTGGCAGGAGCGACGATTCTCGGCGACGGCACGGTCGGACTCATTCTCGACGTCAGGGGTTTGGTGAAGTTGGCAAGACAGGAGCAGATCAATCGCAGTGTAGATAGCGCTGGTTGCTTTGGTTTGTCTCGTTTGTTTGGTTGTACCAGATGAACCAGATTAACGAGATAAATCAGAAAACCAGGAGGAGGACACCATGGCCATGGTAGTCGCGGCAGCCGCACAAGAACCAGGACAGCAGCAGGGGATTGTGGCGGAGGGCAACCAGATTCCTGACCTTCTGTCTGGGGATGAACTGGCATGGGATGGATATCCTTCGGGTCAAAGAGATCAAGGGGTATACGGCCATCACCAAGATTCCGAACATGCCCTCGCACATCAAAGGGGTCTTGAACCTCCGCGGCGCCATTAGTGCCGATCGTCGAATTGCGGACGGCGTTTGGCATGCCGACCATCGACTACAGCGGCGTTTGCACCGTCATCATCGCGCCGTGGTCGTGCGGGATCGCATCCTGGGGTTGGTCGTGGATTCCGTGTCGGATGTTGTCACTATCAGCCAAAAGGACATCGAGGCCTCGCCGGACTTTGGAACCAAAGTGGATGCGAAGTTTCTTGAGCGGCATCGGGAAATCCGGCGACAAGCTGGTGGCGCTGCTGAATATCGATCAGTTGCTGACCGAGGATACATGCAGGAGGCAGCCGCTGCGACGGCCTGAGAAACTTCAAGGTAACAAGAGGGCTAGACACTGAGCGGCAAGGCCACAATAAGAAACAAAGAGGAAGGGGCAAGGCTATGAAAGCGGTTCGCGAACGTGTTCGGCAGCTCAGGGGATTGACGGCGAAACTGATCGGGTTGTTCTTTCTGTTCGGTGTGACGCCGATGGCGATCGTCGGCGCAGCATTGCGTACGACGCGAGCAAGGACCTGGAAGCCGGTGTCGGCATCCGGTTCCAGGGGTCGCTCAGAATATCGCCGACAAGATCGGACCGGAACCTGTTCGAACGCTACGGCGACGCTACAGGTGTTCGGTTGAACCGCGTCGTCTTCAACCGGAAGCGACTGGTTCAAGACGAGCGAGGAGACCAGCGACATCGTGAAGTCGATCAATCAATATGTCTGATACCTACGACTTCTACTCGCTCAGCATTCTCGTGGATCTCGATGGCAAGGTCATTGCGGTCAATTCGCGGGACTCAGACGGGAAACCGATCCGCACGGCGTCGATCTATCAGAGGAACTATCGTGACGCTCCATGGTTCCAGGCTCTCGTGGCCAGCCGGTTCACAACCAATATGCCCTTCACGGCTCCGGGCAACAACACGGCGACCGGCACCTTCATTGAAGATCTGCAGTGGACCAGGATGTGAAAGCCACCTATCCAGACGACGACGGACTTATCGCTCGGCTTTTCCGCGCCGGTCTATCAGGACGGGAAGGTCATCGCCTATTGAGCAATCGAGCGAAGTTTCGCGTTGGTCGAAGACATGGTGAAATCAGCCTATGCCGAACTGAAAGCCGCAGGCTATCCGGCGACCGAGTTGACCCTGATGGATGGAGCGGGGCGCGTCATCATGAACTATGACCCGTCGGGCGCGGGCACGGAGAAGGTCCGTCACGACTTCAATGAGCTGATGAAGTTCAATATGGTCGACGCTGGTAGCATCCCGGCCAAGGCCGCCGTCGCCGGCGATACCGGCTACGGAGCTAGTGTGCATATACGCAAGAAGATCACGCAGACGTCCGGCTATGCTGCGCACCTGCCGGCGCCCTGGGCTATCCCGGCATGAACTGGTCGATTCTCATTCGCGTGCCTCAGGATCAGGCGGCTGCCGGCGCATGGACCATCCAGCGCAACGTGGTGCTCAGTGCGCTTGCGTGCTTGGCCAGCATCCTGGTGGTGGGGTTCGTCATCGGACGGCACACCGCGCGGGTTCTCCGTCGAGTGACCGAAGCGGCGGGAGCGATGGCCGCCGGCCAGTACGATATCCGCGTCGAGGTGAAGAGCCGGGACGAGATCGGGCAACTCGCGAACGCGTTCAACGACATGGGTGGGCATCTCCAGGCCTGCGGATGTCAAGATTAAAGAGATTACGAACGCCCTCAGCAAGGTCAGGCGGTCATCGAGTTCAGCCTGGACGGCACGATCATCACCGCCAACGACAATTTTTGAACACCCTGGGCTACAGCCTGGACGAGATCAAGGCGAAGCATCATCGCATGTTCTGCGAGGCGGCCTACACGAACAGCCAGGAGTACGCCAACTTTTGGGCGAAGCTGAATCGGGGCGAGTTGGATTCGGGAGTCTCCAGGCGGCTCGGCAAAGGGGGCAAGGAAGTCTGGATTCAAGCCTCGTACAATCCGATCATGGATTCGAAGGGTAAGGTCTACAAGGTGGCGAAGTTCGCCACGGACGTGACGATGCACAGAAGAAGGCCCAAGTCGAACTCGAAGGGTGTATAGCCGAAGCCCAGAAGTCGCTCGGCGCGCTGGCGCAAGGCGACCTCTACGCAGTGGATGGAAGGAACCTATCGAGGGCGAGTTGGAAAAGATCAAAGAGAGCATCAATGCCGCGCTCACCAATCTTACCCATACCATTACCACCGTGCGCGATACGGTGGAAGGCGTCACGGCCGGGTCGGAGCAGATCACCAAGGGCAGCGAGGATCTCTCGCAGCGCACGTCCGAACAGGCCAGTGCACTCGGAGAGACCTCCGCGTCCATGGAGAGATGACCTCCACCGTGAGTCAAAACGCCGACAACGCCAAACAGGCCAATCAGTTGGCCATCGCAGCCCGCAAGCATCGCGGACAAAGGCGGATCAGTCACGGTCCGCGCGGTCGAGGCGATGGGCGAGATCAATAAGAGCAGCAAGAAGATCGCCGACATCATCAGCGGTCATCGACGAAATCGCGTTCCAGACCAACCTCCTGGCGCTCGAACGCCGCAGTCGAAGCGGCCAGGGCAGGGGAACATGGCCGGGGCTTTGCGGTCGTGGCCTCCGAAGTGCGCAACCTGGCGCAACGTGCGGCGACAGCGGCCAAGGAGATCAAGGACCTGATCAGCGAATCCATCCAGCGCGTGACGGACGGCAGTGAGCTGGTCAGTCAATCCGGCAAGACGCTGGAAGAAATCGTCGGCTCAGTCAAGCGGCTCACGGACCTCATCGCCGAAATCACCGCGGCCTCGCAGGAACAGGCCCGCGGGATCGATCAGGTGAACAGGGCCATCCGCAGATGGACGATGCCACGCAGCAGAACGCAGCGCTGGTCGAAGAGACCACTTCTGCGGCGCAGTCCATGCGAAGGAACAGGCGGTAGAACTCTTGCGGCAAGTAGAAACGTTCAAGGTCAGTGTCACGGAGGAGCACACCACCGGACACAGCGCCCACCAGGTCAAGCGCGACGTCGCGCATAGCATGCCGAAGCCGTTGGTCAGAGCCTGTGGACTCACGCCAATGCGCCCAAGCAGGCATCCAGGAGGGCGGCTCCTGCGCCGAAACCGGGCTGAGACCAAGGAAGCGGTGGGTGTTGACGCGTCCAACGGCAAGGATCGCCGCCGGACGGAAGATGAGTTCGGGGAGTTCTAGGGAACGTGACGAATACCGTGTGAGCGTCCGTCAATTCCCGTGCCTCCCTGACGCAAGGGAGATGCACAGGGACATGGAGGGAGCATCGACGAACGGTGCGTCGCACTGCACGGCGGTATGCGGTTTCAATTGCCTGCGGATGTGCACGCCCCGTGCTGGTCGTGCGAAGGATACAAATATCCGGACGGATCGATCCAACGGGTGCTACAAGGGCGGTTCTCTACCCGCTTGCGCATCTACCTCCGCCTCATCGACGATTGGCTGACGCGCGGCATGTCCAGAAGCGGCTCGTATGCCCTGGCGCATGAGCGTGTCCGATTCCAGACGCACTGTGGATAGAGACTTCAGCATCGATCCGGATTCGAAGATGGCGACAGGGGTCAGGTCTGACAAGCTGCAGCGAGCTGGGTGAGGAGTTCCTGCGTTCTATGAAGCTCCCCGCAGCAAGCTGCGGGTATTCGGCGAAGGAGAATGAAGAATGGACATCGCTATGAGCAGTCATAACATCAAAGACATCATAGGTAACATAGAAAAGCGGATCGAAGACCATATATCCGTGAATCAAAGAATAACAAGTCAAATCAAGCTTCTTTCGCTAAACGCAACCATAAGAAGCGGCGAGAGCTGGTAATGCCGGCAGGGAATTTGCTGTGGTTGCCTCCGAGGTAAAAACGCTTGCCGGGCAAGCCTCCAGCACCTCTAAAGAGCTGGGTACTATACGATCGGAAACGAGTGAATTGCAGCGGCAGGTTCGTTGAAAAAGAATGTCAACGTCTCTCGGAAATGTCGCAGACCCTGGTGCAGTTTCATCGTACGCAATTTGTATGAACGCACACTGCTGACGCTTCGTTGGTGGGCGACGGATAATGCGCTCAGTCCGCTGTTTGGAGTCGTTGGATCAAGCCTCCATTCATCATGCGGTAGAACGGCTTGGCCTGATCAATCGCTTTTATTCTGTGTATCTGAATCTTGTATTGGTTGGGATTGATGGAAAAATCATTGCCTGCTCACAGCCGGCTAAATTCCCCAGGGTAACCGGTGCCAATATATCCAGATTACCTTGGTTCCAGAAGGCAATGCGCGACTACGAGCGGCGATCAGTACGTTGTTGATGATATTTTCCTGCGCTTCGCTCCATGACAATAGATTGGTGGCGGTGTACGCCGCCGCCGTTCGTAAGGAGGGAAAATAAATGGAAGAAGATAGTCGGTGTTCTGGGTGTAGTTTTGATTGGGAAGATCAAGCCAAATCCATTGTTCAGACAGAGCCTTCATTATCTGAAAACGAATGGAAACGCAGCCGCGTGTTATTGCTGGATCACGATATGCGCAGTTATTGCAGCATCCGACAATAATGAAGTCCCTCTCGCCGTTCATGCTTGAACATAAAGGACAACACAAAGGCCATTATTTCAATGATAACCATGCGAGGTGATAGCGTTTGCAAAGACTCTTGGTTACCAGGAATATGACGGCCTCCGGATGGTATGCGGCCATCGTGCAGAAGCTTAAGTGAGGCTCCCTGCAGCTAGCTGCGGGTATCCAGCTACAATTCTTCGAAGCCCCTACCCTCCATTCGCCCCGACCTCCGCCAAGGCTTCGGTGGGCCGCCGAAGCTTCAGCGAAGGCGCCCAGGTTACGGAGGTTCTCCCGCCTTCATCCTCGCAGCAAGCTACGCGGTATTCGGCGAAGGAGGATAATGGGTGATACACACCATCCGTTGCTGCCGGATAACCGCTGATTATGAGATGGAATGTTGCAATAGTATCATCAGCTGCCAAAAATAAAAGAGAGGACCTCGCAAGCGTTCCACGGCGCGATTCTGCGTAGGCTATGAAATCCACTGGCGCTTCCTGTCCACGATCGCTGAATGCGCCCATGACGGTCACGGGAATAGTCTGCGGCTGCGCCCTGGAAAGAACACACTCGCCTTGAACATGAATATGCCAGACCATGACGGAACAAGAACATCCGCTCAATAACGACGTGTTTTAAACGATTTCGCGCGCTCGTGTACCGGGAGTGCGGGATCAACTTGACAGATCACAAGCGAGCGATGTTCAGCTCTCGCCTGCAAAAACGGCTGAGTCAACTCCGGCTGACGTCGTTTCAGGATTATTATGACCTCGTCGTCGGAGGGCACAGCGACGCCGAGCTCACCACCATGCTGGATTACATTTCGACGAATCAGACGGAATTCTTCCGTGAGCCGCATCACTTCACGTTTCTTCGAGAGCGGGTGTTGCCGGAGCTGGCGGTCGACAAGACGGTTCGCATCTGGTCCACAGCCTGCTCGTCCGGCGAAGAACCCTATTCCATTGCGATGACGCTGTCCGACGCGATCGACTCTCCCCTCGACATGGAACTGCCGCATCCTGGCGTCTGATATCTCGACCACGCATGCTGGCCAAGGCCGCGACCGGCCAGTACTCCCATGCAGCAGATCAATTCGCTGTCAGTCCGATCTCGTCCGCCGGCATTTTCTTCTGGGGAAGGGCAACCGCAGTGAACTCGTGAAGATCAAGCCGCACATTGCCAACATGGCCGTCTTCCGGCGGATCAATCTGATGGATGACCGGTATCCGATTAAGTCGTTGCTGGACGTCATCTTCTGCCGCAATGTGATGATCTATTTCGATCGTGAGACGCAGGCGAAGGTGTTGGCGAGGCTGTCTCGGTATCTCAAGCCGGGCGGGTACCTGTTTATAGGCCACTCGGAGACCATGCAAGGGATTTCTGACGCATTCCATTATGTCGCGCCGACGATTTATCGGAAACAGGAGTAACGGCTGCGGCCTCATGGAACAGAAGAAAGCGTATGGGAGCATGAGCCGTGAGTAATGAACCTTTCCAGGATCACGACGTCCCGCAGATGGAGGGCCCATCGAATCGCCGTAGCCGCCATCATCGTTTTCCCGATCACGAGGTGGTGACGCTCTTCCCGGGAGAGTATTTTGTCTCAGACAAGCCGGTGGTCCTTTCGACGTTGCTCGGGTCCTGCGTGGCGGTCTGCATGCGTGATCCGAATGCCGGCGTAGGTGGCATGAACCATTTCATGTTACCGTGCGCCGGGCCATTCACTTTCTTCCGGCGCGTGGGCGTGAAAACCCGATACGGCAGTTACGCCGATCGGAGACGCTGATCAACAGGATCCTGAAGTATGGAGGGCACAGAGAACCGGCTGGAGGTCAAAGTATTCGGCGGGGCAAAACTCTACGAAGGGGGCGGCGATATCGGCGCCAGCAACGCGCAGTGGGTATTGGAATATCTGGATCGGGAAGGACTACGGCCGATCGCGTCCGATCTCGGAAGGGATTATGCCCGGAGTGTCTATTTTTATACGGATACCGGACGGGTGCTGATGAAGTCGGGCGATTCCGCAGAGCGCGGCGCGCTGTCGAGGCAGACAAAGTGTTCACGGCCTTGTATGGTCCGTACCACCGAAGAGCGACGCCACGTTGTTTTCGATCGGACGCTGTCGTGGGGCTGGTCTTCAGCCGGTCATACGATGTCGACAAGGAGAGATATGGCGAAGAAAATTCGCGGTACTGATTGTCGACGACTCGGCCTTTGATCCGGCAGTTTCTGTCGCATCTGTTGTCGCAGGATCAGAATATCGAAGTCGTGGGCGTCGCGCATGATCCGACCGGCGCCTGGAAGAAAATCGAAGCGTTGCGTCCGGACGTCATCACGCTGGACGTTGTAATGCCTCACATGGATGGGCTGACGTTTCTGGAGAAACTCATGACGACGACGCCCATGCCGGTGTTGATGGTCAGTTCCTTGACGGAGCAAGGCTGCGAGACGGCTCTCCGCGCGTTGGAGCTGGGCGCGGTGGATATCGTGACCAAACCGAAGGTCGACATCCGTCTCGGGATGGAGGAACTCGCGGAGGAACTCATCGAAAAGGTCAAGGCGGCCGCTGTCGCTCGGGTCCGTGGGAAGGCGTACGTGGCAACCCCAAAGATTGCGACCAGCGTCGTTCGCCGCGCACTTGCACGCCGCCTCCGCGATGATCAAGACGACTGATACCATCGTGGCCATCGGGTCTTCCACCGGCGGAACCGAAGCCGTGAAAGAGGTGCTGGAAGTGCTGCCGCCGAATAGCCCGCCGATTCTCATTGCCCAGCACATGCCGGAGCGGTTTACGAAGAACTTGGGCGGATCGGATGAACAGCCTGTGCCGGATTTCCGTGAAAGAAGCCGAAGACGGCGACAGCGTGCTGCCCGGTCATGCGCTGATTGCACCGGGCAATTACCACGTGACCCTCGTACGAAGCGCGGCGCCCGCCATCTGGTTCGCCTCAATCAGGATACCCCCGTCAACCGGCACCGTCCGTCCGTCGATGTGATGTTTGCCTCGGTCGCCAAACATGCGGGCGTGGAACAGCATCGGCATCATTTTGACCGGGATGGGGACGACGGCGCAGCCGGGCTGCTCCAGATGAAGCAATCCGGCGCCTATACGATCGCTGCAAAACGAATCGACCTGCATCGTGTTCGGCATGCCGAAGGAAGCGATTCAGGCAGGGGCCGTCGATGTGGTAGCTGCCGCTTGGAGACATTCCCAACGCGCTCCTGCGTCAATTGCGCGAGGGAGGCCGGAGAGCCGTGTGACGGTCACGCGGCATAGCAGCATAGTGAGTTTCTTTTCCGATTTCCTTGCGGTTGGTTAATGCGATATACAGTACACTTCTGGATATGCGGGCGTGAACTTCGGCATCTTCGGACGGATCGTTGAGCAGTCAGCAGTAACGTGTGGCGAAGAGAGCCATCAGTGATGAACGTCAGAACAATGCTTGTTGCAGTGTCTCTGTGCGACGACGTGTCTTGTGCAGGGATTTGTCGTGTCTCAACGATGCGGCAGCCGCGGATGAAGTCGAAACAGCGCGGCAGCTCGTCGCTCTGCTCAAGCTCAGTCGTGCACTGGTGTCCGAACATCAAGCCGAGATCAATGATCCGACAAAAGGCGACAGAAGGATTTACACCGGCCTTTGTGGGCGAGACCCTCACGACTCGATTCCGGAATCAGGAGCACATCGATTTGAGTCAGCCCGACGGTACTTCGCAGGGCGCACTTCTCAGGAGCTTGCTGGAATCCCAGAAGGAAGCTGGTGGCGTCCTATCAAGCGGTGATCAATCGGCTCGGCATCGGTTTCAAGGGTTTCCGCCGACGCTGTTCGCGCGCAAGGCCGGTGAGCAGTTCTTCGAGAAGACCGGCATCAAACTGAAACTTACGGCGAACCGACTATCGTTTTCCGGGCAACAAGCCGGACGATTTCGAGACGGAAGTCCTGAGAATGTTCGCAGATTCCAGGCATCCCAAGGGTCAACCCTACGGCAGGAACACGCTGGTGGCCGGCAAGCCGGCGCTCCGGTCTGATGCAGCCGGAATATGCCACGGCGTCCTGTCTGTCGTGTCATGGCAGCCCCAAGGGAGAACGCGATATTACCGGGATGCGCAAGGAAGGCTGGAAGAAGGGGAGCTGGCCGGCGCCATCAGCGTGACGATGCCGCTGCGTTGATCGCCTGTCGTGGTCTTCCGGCGGTAAGGGGTCCATTCAGTACCATAACCAGAGGGTGTTGATGATGAGCAAGATTGTCGTGGTCGATGATAGTCAAGCCGATCTCAAGTTGATCGAGGAGTATCTGAAGTCGGCGCACCATACGGTTGTGTCGTTTTCCAATGCGATGAACCTGGAAGACAAACTCGTCAAGGAAAAACCGGACGTGGTCGTGATGGACATAGTGATGCCAGGGCGCAACGGGTTCCAGGCCTGTCGTGACTTGAAAAGCGATGAGCGTTACAAGAATGTCCCCGTCATTCTCTGCACCTCGAAAAGCCAGGAGAGTGACAAGTTTTGGGGGCAGCAGCAGGGCGCCAACAGTTATCTGGTGAAGCCCGTCAAAGCCGAAGCGTTACTGGACGCCATCAAGGACGTGTTGCGGCAACGGTGATCCGATGAGGGAGTGATCGAATCGAATGGCTCAGATTGAAGGAATCGTCCATCATGTGAAGGCGGTGCAGGCCGCGTCAGCGACGGCTGCGACGCGGCCTGTGCGCGTCTGTCTGCTGAGTCTCGCCGACGAGTCCTTCGTCATCGATCTTCGTTATGTACGGGAAGTGTTCGAGGTGAAGTCTATTACGCCGGTGCCCGGGGTGCCGTCGATCTTGAGCGGTGTCGCCAACTTGCGAGGGACCGTCATGCCGATTGCCGACTTGCGTTCCGCCTTGGGGCTGCCGATCTGGGGGCTTCAGCGAGGTATGCCGTGGTGATTCAACAGGGAGTCCAGCAAATCGGAGTGCTGGTCGACAAGGTTCCGGAAATCCGTGACGTGCGGCCCGATGAATATGTTACGGCTGCGGCGCAGTCGCCAGAAGGGGCCCACCCGTTCGTGACGGGTATTCTGAAACTGGCCGGCCGTATGGGCAGTCTCGTCGAAGTCCCCGCGCTGCTGTCGTACGTCGGAGGGACGAAATGAAGCACCCCGCAGCAAGCTGCGGGATGTCCGGCGAAATTCTCCGAAGCCGCTACCCTCCTTCGCCCCAACCTTCGCCAAGGTTTCGGTGGGCCGCCCGAAGCTTCAGCGAAGGCGGCAAGACTACGGAGGGTTCTCCCGCCTTCATCCCCCAGCAAGCTACGGTGTATTTGGGGAAGGAGAATAACATGATCGCGAGTGCCGATCGTCCAGCCAAAGGGAGGATCGGTCAGGTTGTCGCCAATGGCATTGTCGCAGACTGGATGAACAGTGCTCCTTGATGCGGAACCTCGGGACATTGGCGGTTGCGGTGCCGGAGATTCGTACCCTTTCCAAGCGACCAATTCTTACCGGCTCCGACCAGCACGGGGAAGGGGTGTTTCCCCTATGATGTCGACGGTGGTCAAACTCGAGGATCGGTTACGAGGGGTTCTGGAAACCGCGGCCGTGCTCTCGCATTTTGAGGGCACAGGATAACCAGCAGGCGTAGATAGACCACTATTCACCTTAGGCTCAAGGCACGAGTGTAAAGAAGGAGGAGGTTCCCATGGCAAGGCTCAGCGTCCTGCAACGGTTTGAAAGCTCAAAAACCAAGTCGAAACTCTTAGCGACGTTCGGGTGATCAGCGTCATTATTATGACCATGTCGGCGATCGGTGTCTTGACGCTCCGGCAGTTGGCCACCTCGTCCCAGACGGTGTACGTCGACTATACGGTGCCGCTGGCCGAATTCGCCGAAATGGGTACAGCGCTTACGACCCACCATCAAATCTTGACGGGTATCGCCGGCGTCACGCGGCAGGCCGACCTTATTGCAGACGTCACACGGCTGTCGCCGTATCAGGCGAAGGTCAAAAAGGTCGTCGCCGACTACGCGGCCAAAGGTGCGTCGGGTGTCGCGATCGGGCCGCGATGAAACGAAGGACTTGGCGATCCTGAAGCCGGCGATTGAGAAATATTTCCAAGGATGGCGAGGGCGCCCTCAGTGCCATGGCCGACAGCTTTGGAAAGTCGCTCTCGGCAGAGCAAGCCGAACACATGAGAGACCTAGGAAAACTGGCCCTCACGGTAGACCTGCAGCCGACCTTCGAGGCGATGGTCGTTCGCCACAATGAACAAGTCTTGGACATGAATGAGGTTGCCAAGGACTTGAATGAAGATGCTCAGGCCCTGGCCGCCACCGGAACGCTCATGTTGATCGCTGGCGGTATCTTCGGCGTGGCCTTGAGTTTGGCACTCGGATACTGGGTGGGGCACAAGTTGGCGCTGGGTATTGGACATGTCGCAGACGCCGTGAAGTTGGCGGCAGGCGGCAACTACCACGCCCGCGCGAAGATCACGTCGAAGGACGAACTCGGACAGATCGCCGCATCGTTCAATGTCATGTTGGACCGCATGACGACCCTTGTGACGTCGGAGTCCGAGCGCGATGATATGCAAAAGCGGTTGATGGGCTTCCTGGTCTTGGTCTCGGACATCGGTAAAGGCGACTTGACCAAACGTGGTGAGGTAACGGCAGACATGTTCGGCAACTTGGCCGACGGATTCAACCTGATGATCATTCGGTTCGGCCAATTGTTGAAGCAAGTGCGGAGGCGGCCGACCGTGTCAATAAATCCTCCGGGGCGCTGCGCGACAACGCAAGGCAGATGTCTGGCACCGCGAAGCATCAGACCGACGAATCGATGAGGACGCTCGAAGCGGTCGAAAATCTGGCGAGCTCAATGCGTCAGGTGGCGGAGACCGCGGGCGCCTCGTCGGACAGCGCCAAACTGGTGCTTGAAGCGACGGCTCGAGGCCGTGAAGCTGTGCAGAAAACCGTGGAGGACATGCAGAGCATTCGGACCGCCGTGCAGCGGATGTCGAAGCAGGTCAAGGCGCTCGGCGATCGATCCGTGGAAATTTCGCAGATTGTGTCGGCTATCAGAGACATTGCGAACCGGACAAACCTCTTGGCGTTGAACGCGGCGATCGAAGCCGCCGGTGCAGGCGAAGCCGGAGCCCGATTTGCCGTCGTCGCCGACCAGGTCAGAAAACTGGCCGAAAGTTCCTCGCAAGCGACGCGCGAAATCGCCGATCTGGTCAAAGTCATTCAGAGCGAGACGCAGGAAGCCGTCGTCGAGATGGAAAACGAAACCAAGGCGGTGGAAGAAGGGTCGAAGTCCGCTTTGCGGACCGGTGACGTGTTCGAGGATATTTCGGGAATCGCCAAACGCTCGGCCGAGTTGGCCGGAAACATCGCCGCTTCCGCCGCGAACCAGACGGTGTCGGCCGATCAAGTGCGCCGTTCGATTAAGGATTTCACAGGCGGCGCCGTGGAAACGCAGAAAGCCACCGATGCCGCGCGGTTGACCGTCGAAGACATGGCCAAACTCGCCGACGGTCTGACGGCCTCGGTTGCGCAGTTCAAGCTGGTCTGACGAGTGAGGTGGCGGTATGACATGGAGGTTGCCCTTGAGGGGGCTATACGCATGAGTGAGAAATCGATCAACGGGGAGTTGGTGGAGATCTTTGCCGCTGAGACGTTGGGCGACATGACAACGCTTTGGACTGCGCTCCATCCTGCGAATGCGTCGTGTCCATCCTGCGAATCGCTCCAAGAGCACTACATCCTTGCGCACAAGCTTAAGGGCGCCGCGCTGAATTACGGATACATGGGCCTGGCTCGATATGGGGAGATGATGGAGACGGTCCTCGAGTACGCCTCCGAGATTGCTCAGGCTCGTTGGCCTGAAGCCGTCGACTTGCTTCGGGAAATCGTCGGGGACTGCCGCCGCCAGATCGAACGCATTGCGAAAGGGGGACAGACGAAGGCCGGGCCGAGGACGCATGGACCCAGCGCTATGCCGCGCTGATCCCGTTCGCCTCGCCATCTGGTGCATCCGCCGTCGAGGCGCAGAGCCGCAACGACGGGTACCTCGATTTCGGCGGAGTACTGCGTGCCGACCATCGATGCGGAGGTCCTGTCGTATTTCGTTCCTGAAATTCAAGAATATCTCGAGACGGTCAACCGGGCGGTGGCCCACCTACGCTCGAATCCTAGCGACAACGACCAGATCCTTACCTTATTTCGGACCGTTCATACCATCAAAGGATCGGCCTATACGGTAGGATTTAAAGTTATTGGAGATCTTGCCCATCCGCTTGAGGATTGTCTCGTGACCGTTCGCGACGGCGGGCTTCCGGTAACTCCTGTGTTGTTGAATGCCGTAGACCGCACGACGGAGATCGTCCGGTCGCTTCTGTGTCGCAACTCGAATGATGTGGCCGGCTTTCAACAGGACATCCCTGTCGTGAAGGATGCGTTGCGCCGAATTCAGCAGGGTGAGCCGGTCGAATTCGTCGCCGCGCCAAACGATTCCGCAGGCCCGGCCGTGGTCGAATCGGCCCCGCCGCAGCAACTGACCGCGGAGTATATCATCCCGCAACTCGATTTCGGCGATCTCTCGTATTTTCTTCCCGAGGCCGAAGGGTATCTGCAAAGCATCGAAAACCTTCTGCTCCAGTTGGAGAAGGATCCAAAAACCAAGAGGCGACCAACCAGTTATTTGGGAATGTGCACACGCTCAAAGGATCGGCGTACACCGTCAACTTTCAAATAATCGGCGACTTGGTCCACACGGTCGAAGATTATCTCGATGCTGTGCGCCACGGTCGTCTGGAAATCACCGCTTCCTTCACGGACATCGTGCTACGGACGATTGATGTCGTGCGTGTGTTGCTCCAACGAGATGTCAAGCAACTGCCTCGACTGAAAGAACGGTTGTTGGGGGTTCGGGCAGAGTTCGCGACGCTCGGGCAGGCGTTGGTCACCGAATCCGTTCCGCGGCCGGCATCGGTTCCGATACAGGAGGCGGTTCAAGAATTCCCTGCGGCTTCTGCGCCGGAGTGGCAGGAGGGGCCGCCCGTTTCGGATGCCGACATGACAGGCGCGACAACTGACGTCCAACAGATCAGAGTCAGGCGGGATCGTCTGGAGCAATTGCTGAATCTCGTCGGCGAGTTGATCATCACCCGAGGACGATTGGAACGGCGACTGGAGACCTTGAGTCAGCTGACCCACCAAGTGATGGCTTGCAAGAACCGTCTGCTCACCGGCATCCAGGCATTCGAGGAGAAACACACCTTTACGATGCCCTCCCTCTCGCCCCAAGAGACCTCGGCATCGATGCCCGCTCTGACCGGTGTGACCGAATTCGGCGAGTTGGAGTTCGATAAATACGACGATTTCAACATCCTGGCTCGGCGGATCGGCGAAGGGGCCGCTGACATCAGCGAATCGGTTTCGCAGTTGAACGGATCGATTCAGGCTGCACGGGACGAAATGAACGAGCTGCAGGAGCTGACCACCGGCATACGGGACCAAACTACCAAAACCAGGATGGTGTCGATCGGCATGCTGTTCACCAGGTTTCGGCGGTCGGTGCGGGAAAGCGCCCGTGCGACCGGCAAAGACGTGGAGATGGCGATGGCCGGCGAACGCACGGAAATCGATACGGGTGTGGTGGAACGGCTGATCGATCCGCTGATTCATTTGATGCGCAATGCGGTCTATCACGGCATCGAACCGGCTCGGGTCCGGAGGCCAATGGGAAACCGGCGACCGGCACGATCCGCTTGCATGCGGCTCAGCGGGGAACGCGGTGGTGATCGAAGTGGAAGACGACGGGCGCGGGCTCGATCTCGACAAGATCAAAGCGACGGCCGTCGCCAAGGGGCTGGTCAATCCGGACCTGGCGGCGCAGCTGACCGCCGCGGAAATCACGCGGTTCATTTTTGTGCCAGGTTTTTCCACAGCCGAGGTGTCAACCGATCAAGCCGGCCGCGGCATCGGAATGGATGTCGTCGAACGCGTGATCCGTTCGATGAACGGCCGCATCGAGATCGAAACTGTGGAGGGACGCGGGACGAAGTTTTCGTTGTATCTCCCGCTCACCTTGCTGATTACAATGGCGCTGATGGTCCGTGTCAACGAAATGCGCTATGCGATTCCGCTGGCGAGTATCCGGGAAATCACCTTGCCGCTGCCGAGTGCCGTGCAGAACATGGGAAACCGGATGTTGTTGCAGATGGGAGACGAAGCGGTAGAAATCCATGTATTGTCCGGCCTGCTCGGCCACGGTTCGTCCGCGCTCGAGAGCACGATGCCCATCGTTGTTGTGCATACCGATGCCGGTCCCATGGGGCTCGCCGTCACCGAATTGTTGGGTCAGCAGGAAATCGTCGTCAAATCGTTGGGACCGCTCAAACTCATGGAACATGTGACATTTTCCGGCGCCACGTTCGATTTGGACGGGCGAGTCATTTTGGTGCTGGACGTCAGTCGACTGTTCACGAGCCAGAGTGCGGGCATGTTGATGGTTGCCAGGTCGGCTGTGCAGGAGCTCGGTGCCGGGGAAGGGCGGGCAGAGGAGGCATCGGATTCGGAGCCAGCCAAGACTTTGTCCATCCTGCTGATCGACGATTCGTTGAGCATCCGCAAATTCATCGGGCGAATGTTGGAGACGGCAGGGTACCAGGTGGCGACGGCCGGCGACGGCGAAGAGGGCATCCGCAAAGCGTCTACGCAAGCGTACAACGTGATCATTACGGATCTGGAGATGCCAAAGTTGAACGGGTATGAAGTGATTCAGGCATTGAGGAGCCGCCAGCAAACGCAATCCGTGCCGATTTTGGTGATGACGACGCGCGCGGGTGAAAAGCATCGTCAACTCGCGCTCAATGTCGGTGCGACCGGCTACATCACGAAGCCCGTTGAAGAGCGTACGCTGCTCAAGGAAATCGAGCGGGTGGCCGGTGGGAGTGCGCTGGTTCAGCCATGATCCGGCGGCACGCGGTACAGATGTTTAGAGGCGAGCGCCGTCGAGGCCGGGCCGGTTCCGCTCGGAGGAAGGGGGCCGATGAGTCTTCTTGTCCGTAAAAGCCATTCGACAGCGCCGACGAATGTGAATCAGCAACTGATCGTCGAGTGCGGGCCGATGCGCATGTCGATTCCAGGGAAAGGAATCCGGGGTCTGTTGAAAACAATTGAAACGACGTTTCAGGATACCATTACGCTTTTGGGCGAGACCTATGAAAAGAGCGATCTGGCGAATCGCCTCGATCCAACCAAAACGGTGGCGCCGTTGTCATCCCAGGGACGGACGATTTTGTGTTCCAACGGTGTCTGGCGCAAGGCCTATGCGGTCGATCGAATAATCAGTCTGGTCGAAATCGAGCCGTCGGACATTGTGCCGTTGCCTCTCCATTTCCGCGGGGCAGAACGGGAGTGGTTTGCCGGACTGTTTTTCTTCGAAGACGCCCTTGTCTTGATCATCAACCTCGATTGGCTGGTAACGCCGACCGATGTAGTGCCCTGGCGCTCTGAGGTTGCAGCGGGGCATGCGCCTCTAGAGTCCGAGGGCGGTTTAACGTCGGTATTCCCTGTCTAGTCAAACACAGGAATGTGCGAGTCCGCCGATGCTGCAGTCCCAAGCCAGTCGAAAGAAAACGGTTTTCTCGAAGCAGTGGGTCACGGTGTTTTCCGTCGGAGGGCGACGCTTTGCCGCTGGCATAGAAGAGGTCAGCGGCATCGTTCAATGGCCTTCGGTTGTGCCGGTGCCGAGCCAGACGCCATTTGTGAATGCCGTTGCGTGGCGGGGAAAGAAGTGTTGCCGATTTTTGATTTGGCGGGGCAGTTTGATCTCACAATAGAGAGTGACCCTCCTCTGTGTCTGCTGGCTAAACACGAGGATGGGCTCATGGCCGTGCGCATTGATTCGGACGTGCCGATCTTGCGAGTCGGTGGATCGCGCATCGATCCAGCTTTCGGATGGAGCCGATCCCGTCGTGGTGGGGACGTGCACGATTGATGATCAGCCGATCGACCTTCTGTGTTTGACTAAGCTTGGAAAGTCTCCTGCGTAAGGTCTCTCGTTTCGAATCGGCACAGAGGAGAATCACAACATGCCGAAAGTGTTAGTGGCTGACGATAGCATCGCCGTACGGAAGGTCGCCGAACGGCTGCTGACGGAGGCAGGGTTTGGCGTGGTATTGGCGGCGAACGGCGAGGAGGCGTTGGCCTATTTGGCCAAAGAAAAGCCGGATTTGATCGTGTCCGACGTGATTATGCCGGATAAAAGCGGCTACGAGGTCTGCGCCTTTGTGCGCGGGCACAGGGCGTTAGCGAACACGCCGGTGCTCTTGATCTCCGGCATTGTGAACGATGAGGTGACCAAGCAGGCTGAATCCTGTCACGCCGACGGGGTGTTGAAAAAGCCGTTTCAGGGCACGTCTCTCAAGGATCGCGTGATCGAGCTGTTAGCCAAGCGGCAAGGCGCTGCCGCGCCTGCTGCGAAGAGTACCGAGAAGGTAACTGCGTCCAACGAGCCGATTCAAAGCGCGCGAGTGAGCGACGAACAATTAGCAAGCCTACCAGCAGGCAGCTGCGCGATTGAAGCCGCTAGAAGAAGAACTTTGGTCGAACGAGATCGAGCGACACACAGTACTCAGCGAGTGGCGCAACTCGAAGGACAGTTGGCTGAGCGTCAAAGAACTCGAGTCGATGTTGGCAAGGGAGCGGGAGCAGACCGCCCAGCTGAAGAATGCAACTGGCAGAGGCCGACAGTGCTACCGCTGCGGGTGCAGGAACTGGAGATCGGCACTTCAGAGACCGAACGAGATCGGACAGCTGAGCGTCAAGAGGCAGGCATCTGTGGCCGAGAGCTGCAGGCGCGCGCGAGTGTGCAGGAACTGGAGGCGGCTCTGTATGCTGAGCGCCAGGCAGCCGCGCAGCTGGTTCGAACAGATGACCGCGATGGAACGAGTCGGTGACTCGGTCTCAGGACTTGGCGCAGCAGCTTGCGCAGGAGCAGGAGCGTACGAGCGATTTGACTCGTCGTGTCGCCGAGAGTGAACAGGTTGCTGCACGCGTGAGCACGTTAGAGACAGTTGCTCGCTACTGAACAGCAAAAAGTAAAGATCTTGCCGCGCGTCTCTCTGAAGCAGAGCGCGCGTCGCAGAAAGCACCGGAGTTTGAAGCACTGCTTCAGACGGAACGAGAACAGAAATGGTCTTCTGGTGAAGCGCGTATCTGAAGCTGAACAAGCGGCCGAGCAAGCCACCAAACGGTTTGAAGAGATGGCGATAAAGCTTGGCGAGATCGCGGGATTGGCTTCTCAGCTGGGGAAGCGGAAAGCGACGGTCCTGATCCTGTACGATCCATTCTCGTGGACCGTCACTGTCGTGAAGGACTGATGTCATGGCTGCCGACACCCCAGACGATTTTCAGAAAGAGCTGGTCGATCTCTTTGTTCAGGAAGCACATGAATGGCTCCAGAACATTCACGTCGCCCTTAGATGAGCTGCAACAGGGTCCAGCGCCGGAGCGGCATGCCAAGCTGATCGGGACGATTTCGGCCGGAGTGATGAATCTCGGCGGGTCTGCTGCCACGATCAATCTTCCAGACGTCGAGCATGCCAGCTTCGGGGCGATTCCCTTGATCGAAGCCCTCCAGGACCCGCAGAAGGCGTTCTCCGTTCAGGACTTTCTCTCGCTCTGTAAACAGCTGGGACAGATCCATACGGCATTGACCCGTGCGACGGGCATCTCCTTTGAAGACGAATGGGAGTGGTGCGGCGGCTGAGGCGGTTGACGCGGAGTCTCTCCCAGGGAGTTTCTGCAAGCGCTTCAGGAACTGCAAAAAAACAGGCTTCCAGTCACTGCGTCAGGGCGCAACCTTATCCGCAGCCTGATCGATCAGATGGAAGGTCAGGTTCAGGCCGGTGTCGAACGTATCGACGCCACGGTCATTCAAGGATATCTTGCGCGAGTGTCCGAAGCGGAAGAGTCGTTTCTCAAGATCGATTGACGAGCGAGTGCCAGAGATTGTTCAAGAAGATGAGTGCCGCTCAAGATGGACGGGGGTGAGGCCTCCTCACGCATGACGGCCCTCGAAGCCTCTCTTCAAGACGTCGCACGTCTGCGCATGGAAGCGCAGCAGGTGAATGCGGGATCGGCCATGATGTTTTTCACAGGTCTGCACAGTCTGCTGACTGTGGTGGCGCAAGCGTCGAGTGCGTCTGGCTGCCACACGGGTGGAATCGGTGAAGGCGCGGCTGCATGTGATGGGCGGTGCCATCCGCCAGTGGGTGGAGCATGGGCGGGCCCAGCGTGCCGCGATCGATCAGTTGTTTCCTGTCGCCCACTCGTAGTCAGTGTGTGTTGGAACCCCGCTCACAAGTTCGTCAAGGTTTGTGGTAGAAGTCGTCCCTTCCGACGAGAAGATGATGGCACGATCGAACGAAGCACAGATCGACTATCCACGACGTATTGGGGGCTCAGGACCTTCCCATTCGAGAATGTGCCGGACTCAAAAGCTCATGGGTTTGAAGAACCGACCAGCTCTGACAAATTTTCAACTCAACGATCGAATTCTGTTGACGGATTGTATTGATCAGCCAGCCGAATTGCGTCATCGTGTCGCAGAAATCTCCCAATTAAACCGGCGATTGCGTTCGCGCGCATCTGGGCCGTTCACGGCAGAGGAACCGACGGCCTACATTACGGCACGTATGGGACCGCGCGCCACATCGGACGAGACGCGTGTTTACGAAAGAAGCGGTGGCAGTCATCTACGGACAGAGCAAGGGAATCGGGCGGCTCATCAATGCACTCTGCGATCAGTGCCTCTTTGCCGGGGCGATCGCGCGCGTCACCAGACTTGATGATCGGCTTGTTCAGCGGGTCGGGCAAGTCATATGATAGTATGGTCGCATGTTCCGCGAGGATGGCCTCAAGCCATGAACTGAAATACAGCACGACAGACTGGTATCGCATTGCGCAGGAGCAATTGACGGGCGTGGCTCTTGCCGTGCAGCGGCAAGACGAACTCGACTTCGAGGCCTTGTCCGCCCTGGCGACGGGGATTGCAGATGAGCTCAAGAGGAGCGATCAATTGCTCGTTCAGGCTATGAGCGGTCCCGCAGGCCCTCCGCTGATTACGAATCTCGTGAATGTCGCGATTTTGGCGACGAAGGTCGGTGCTGGACTGGGATATCACGGAAAGAGCTGGAGCGGCTTACCTTCGCGGGGCTCCTGCACGACATCGGCCTCTTTGCCGTGCCGCAGTCGCTGATCACTAAGTCAGGTCGGTTGACCCGTGATGAACGTACGCTGATTGAGCAACATCCCGAACTCGGCTATCAGGCGATTCGAAAGGCGGGTCGAAATACGACTGGCTGGCACAAGTGGTACGCCAGGCGCATGAAGCGGTGGAACGGGCAGGGGTATCCGAACAAGCTGAAGGGGCGGCAGATCAGCGAGTTCGCCCAAATCATCGGTGTGGTGGATGTCTTCGATGCCCTCGTGAGCCCGCGCGGGTATCGCCGCCGATTCTTTCCGCACGAAGCGGTGCGAGAATTGATGGTGGCGGAACGGACGGCGTTCCCTCGCGAGATCGTCAAAGCGTTGGTCGAACAGCTGTCGGCCTATCCGCTGGGCACCTCGGTACGATTGACCACCGGAGAAGTCGGGTCTGTCATGCGCGTCAATACGCGCTATCCACTCCGCCCGGTCGTGTGGATCGAGGGCGATACGGCTCGTGGCCAGGAGGGGCGGCAGCTCGATCTGAGCCTCACTCCGCTCGTGTCGATCATCGAAACACTGGAGCCTCCTGACGTCGCACGCGTATCAGTTTCCAGCGGATGGGACGCACGCCAAGACATCCGAGGTGGTTCCCTCGGCATCCGATCAGTTTACGTCGCTCTTGGAAGGCTTGGATGCTCTCGCGAGTGCGATTCAAGGGGCCGTCGAGTCCAGGACTTCTGTGCCAGAAGGCGGGACTGCGTCGCTGTCGGGCGAGCATCGATGGATAGGTCAGCCTCCTGCGCAGGATCTTGCGGATGCCAGTTTTGAAAAGGAAGTGATCGGGTTATTCGCCCTCGAAGCGCATCAATGGCTGGCTCAAATTCAGATGGCGGTGAAACAGCTCGCTGAAGGGGCCAACGGAACGGTGCGTCCGAAGCTCTACGGGATTCTCTTGCACGGCATTACTAATCTCGCCAAGTCTGCGTCGACGGTGCAGCTCCAGACTATCGAGCAGATGGCCTCGAATCTGCTTCCGATTCTCCACGATGTGGGGCACCAAGAACCACGTGCGATGACGGCAGCGCTCCAGTCGCTTCAGGAGGGTTGGATCGGATCAGTCTGGCCGTGCGTCGCTTAGCAGGAGACCAACGAGGACGAACGTGCTGGAACTGATGGCGTTCCTGTGGAAACGGTGAGCGAATCCGTGCAGGCTCTTCCTGCCATCGTGACTGAGTTAGCCCGATGTTCCCCAGTTGCGGGCTCCGCTTACCGTGAGCTCCAGCGTCCCGCTCATTCATGCCCTTCGGGACCTGCAGCAAGCTCGTGCCCGGTCGATGCAGCCGGCCCGCGATGTGTTGGAGGCGGTGATCCAGCGAGCCGAGCAGGAAGCCGATCATCTTGATGTCGCCGGCGTCGGGCGCATCTTAACTGAACTTGACCGACTCGACGAAGAGTTCCTTCAAGAAGTCCGTCGGCGGGTTCCGATCATCAGTTCCATCTCTTGCGAATATACGAGCGCAAGGGGCGACGGATTTCGTCACGGCGTCTCAGCTCGATCCAATTCTCGAACAGGTTGAGGCCCTCTACGATCTGGCCAGCCATGTGCAGGCGACGATGATCACGATGTTTTTGCAAGGGCTGCGATCCTTTCTCATGGTCGCGGCCTACCGAAAAACGTCGACGTTGGCGCAGCGACTGGGAACCGTCGAGACGAGAATTCATGCATTGATTCCGATGGCGGAACAGTGGGGCAATATCGGGCGCGTCGAACGATCAGCCATCGGTGATATCCTGCCGGTCTAGCCCAACTCTGTCACTCTGCACACTTCCGTACGTTTCATTCTCGAAAGCCCTCTGAGCCGTGCCCAATCCGTGATCATGTCCCATACGAGTTCTTGCCATAAAGTTGCATCTTGGTGAAATTGCACGGATTGTGCTGCCTATCGATTGGGCAATGTGTGAGGTGCTGTGGTACGGCATGGTATTGGTCGCTTATCCACATGATTATCCACAAACCACACACACCTTTTGTGGACACCGAGAGTCGGCGCGCCGAAGGCCTGCCCCACTGTCGCCTTTCCCATTGCGGAGCTTCATGCGGATGGCAGCGAATCACCTGTGTGGAAGCAGACGTTGCGGCGTCGACGCCCGCCTTCGTACCATGGAGTGAGCAGATGAGTGCCCATGATATGAAAACCGGGCATGTTGGCTACGGTTGCTCATGTGTCATCCACAATTTCTCATCTAATCAGAGGATTGAGTGTCCTGGTCAATCAGACCCAGACACAGACGCCTAATCTCCGTTCCTCCTTCGTGTCACAAGCCGCGAAAGGATGGTATGATGCCGCCGTCTTACTGCCTTTTCATGTCAAGGACGCGAGGTCTGGTCAGTGGGTCTCGTGGGAGAGCGCATCGATGCCGAAACTTGTGACGGTTTTGACGACCGGAGAAAATTGATGAGCAAGCCCGCTACTATGTCCGGTCCCATATCCTCCTCCCTGCCGGGACGATCGGACTGGTTTGTCATGGTCGGTGGGATGGGGTCACTTGCCTATCAACTGCTGGTGAACCATATCTACAGCTGGGTGGACGCTTCTTACCAGCACTGTCTTGATCGTGATTGGTGCGGCCTGTGGGTGGGGACAGGCCCGCTATCACCGCTATCTTTTTGCGACCTTTCCCGAGGTGTATGCGGCACGGATGCGGACGGCTGTGGCCCAACGCAGCCGGAAGACCAAGGCCAAGGCTGAGTTGGAGGCACCGTCGATCGAGCACCCTGGGCGTGGTGTTGTCATTGGGATTTCCATTGCCGGAGCCGTCTTTGATCTTCGGCGCATCAGCCGTGGCCATTCTACGCGGCGAACTGGACCCGTTCCCGGCTGTGTTGGTTCCCTGGGCAGGATTCTACTGGGCTAAGCTGTTTTGTTGGCGTGGCGTTGTGGACTAGCAGAATGCTCAACAATGCGGCCTTCGACCTGAATAGACGTGAACCGTTAACCGTGAAAGGCTTTGGAGGAAGAGGAATCGGGAGCCCTAGGTTTCACATCTCACGTTTTACGGGTCCTTTTCTCGGCTTTCTTCTTGGAGGCTTGAGGAGCCGAGCGCGATGCTTCCAGCTGCTTCATCCGTTCTTCCAATGTGCGTACGGCCTGTCGGAGTTCGGGAAGGCGCGGAATCACGGCTTGGGCCTTCACCCAGACTTCATGCGGCATCACGGGAGCCCCTGAGACGATCTGGTTGGATTCGAGACTGCGGTTGACACCCGCACGAGCGGCAATCATGACCTGATCTCCGATGACGATGTGATCCGCCAGCCCCGCCTGTCCACCGATCATGACGTGGTGCCCCACGCGAGTACTGCCGGCGATCCCGACCTGTGCCACCAGGATCGAATGGGCGCCGATCGTCACGTTATGGGCAATCTGGACTAGATTGTCGATCTTGGTGCCCTGCTTGATGATCGTTTGGCCGAGTGTGGCTCGATCGACTGTGACATTCGCCCCGATCTCAACGTCATTCTCGATCGTGACTCCGCCGAGCTGAGGAATCTTGTAATGCCGTCCCTGGTCCTGCACATAGCCGAATCCGTCGCTTCCGATCACCGTGCCACTGTGAATGATCACCCGCGCGCCGATCGCACAGCCTTCCCTGACGACGACGTTCGGATACAGCAGCGTATCGTCCCCGATCGTCGTATCGTCGCCGACAAAGACACCGGGATAGAGCGTCACTCGCGCGCCAATCGTGACCCGGTCTCCCAGGGTGACTCCCGGCCAGATCGAGACATCGGAACCGATCTGAGTGTCAACGCCACGGACGACGGCCGCGGCAATGCCACGGGGAGGGGAGACGGGGCAAAGAATGTCTGCGCGATCTGCGCAAAGGCCAATGGCGGGATTGGCGACTGACGATGTGGGGATTGGCGATCTCAGCAAGACGCCGGTGGGCGAGGAGTGCTCCGGCAGCGGTGGGCCCGCTCGTCTTGAGCATCCGATCCCCGGTGACAAAGGTCAGATCGTTCGGGCCTGCCTCTTCAAAGCCGGCTAGGCGTCGTGATGGTGGCTTGTGGCGACCCCACAAGTTCTCCGCCGACTACGCCGTGGATCTGTGCCAATGAGATAGGAGATGCGTGCCCGCGTCGCCATATGGATTAGGATTTCTTCTTGACTTTTCGCTTTGTCGGCTATCGCTGGTTTCTTGGCTCGGGGCAGGTGAGCTCGTGTGTCCCCAACCGCTTTCTCAACATAACTCACGACATGGCCGACGGTTCGTCATCCCCACCAGGTCTTGGTCGGGGATCTGCAGGTCGAACGGTCTCCTCGATACGATACAGCAGTTCGATCACCGCCATAGAGTCGAGACTCTAAATCGTCACGCAGATGCTGTGTGATCAGTATCGTGGCCGGATCGCGTTTCAGGTACTCAGCCTAAGGCGGTACGGATTTTCAGCGATATGCTGGGATCGGTTGCCATCGGTTTCGATGCTCGCCGTCATTCACTTACTGAGTGATCAACATTTCCGTCTGCTCGGAGAAAGCTGAGCCTAACGGTGAAGCGCAGCGAGGATCTGACAGCCTTCATCTGTGTCTTAGCTTCGCCCTCAGTCTTGCCGCAATCCAGCTACTGAGTTGCCCGTTTGAATACCACAGCAGCATTGTTGCTGCCAAACCCAAATGCATTCAGCAAGGCCACCTTTCAGGCGACGCTCCTGCGCTGAGCGGGAGAGGTCCTGCCAGTGCACAAGCCGGATCTGGGTCATCGTAGTTGGCGGTCGGATGAATCTGGCCGGTGTGAAGGGCCAGCACCGACGGCGATGCCTCCGATTGGATCCGGCGGCGCCCAGGGTGTGGCCGATCAACGACTTGGTGGCGCTGATGGCAATTTTGTCCGCTCGCGACCGGAAGAGTTGTCGGATTGCCTTCACTTCAACGGCGTCGCCGATGGTTGTTGACGTGGCATGGGCATTGATGTAATCCACCTGAGCCGGAGTCACGCCGGCATCAGCAAGGGCCAGGCGCATCGTATGGGCCACTTCCATGCCATCTTCCCGAGGAATGACCATGATGATAGGCCTCGCTGGTGGCAGCATAGCCGGCGATTTCGGCATAGACTTTCGCCTTGCGTTTCTTGGCATGTGCGGCCGATTCCAAGATGAGCGTCCCGGCACCCTCTCCCATAATGAAACCGTCTCGCGAGCGATCGAAAGGCCGAGAGGCCTTCTCCGGATGATCGTTGAATTTTGACGAGAGGGCACGCAGGGAGCAAAATCCGGCGAAGACGAGCGGAGTAATGCTGGCGTCGGCTCCCACCGTAATCGACAACATCGGCACGGCCTTCGCGGATACAATGGAGCGCTTGTCCAAGTGCATGGGCGCTGGAGGAGCAGGCGGTAGAGATGGTCAAGTTGGGGCCCTTGGCGCCGTAGGCCATCGCGATAATGCCTGATGCCGAATTGAGGGTGATGACGGGAATAAAGTTCGGATGGACACGATGCGGTTTCTGCTGCTGAGTAGAGCTGCGTGATTTCACGCTCGCCCATGACCATACCGCCCATGCCGGCTCCGACGATGACCCCGACGCGATGGGGATTCTCCTTCTCCATCTGAAGGCCTGAGTCGGCCAGCGCTTCCTTCGCCGCCACCAGGGCAAACTGGGCGTAACGGTCCACGCGTTCCCCATGGACTGAGTCGATAAACCGTTCGACCGCGAAGTCATGCACCTGGCCTGCGACTTTGGAGCGATAGCCGTCCATGGGAAACGGGTCGAACGACGTAATTGCCGAGATGCCGGATTGGCCGGCGAGGGCGGCTTTCCAGAACGCGCTGACCCCGATACCGATCGGAGAGACGACTACCCAACCCTGTGACGACGACACGCGAGCGCATCTTGCTTGAAATCCTTTCGGTAACTCTCTGGCCTCTACTTACCGGAAGCGCCGGGATCAGTCAACCAGTGCCACGAGACTGGGATGAGGCGAGGCTGAAGCTGAGAGGGCTGAAGGTCGGAGTCCGAACTCAACTTCGAACCATCCTCGGCCTGCTTCTCGCAGTCTTGCGCGCGCGTTTCACATCCGCTAGTAGCGAACTTTGAACATCAGATAGAGGCCAAAACTCATGAAGAGCACGTTTGCCATCCAGGCGGCGATCAGAGGCAGTTAAGGCCCCGCCACGGCCGAGCGCGATCGCGATGGAGTGTGTCGTCCAATAACAGAAGCCGACAGCGAGCGCCTGCCCAATGCCTATCGCCATGCTGCCCCCTCTGGTCCCACTGCGGCGTAAACTCAGCGCAATGCCGACCAGGACCATGATCACGGTGACAAACGGAAACGCGATTCGGCTGTAATAGTCTGTCGTAAGCCGTGCAGCCTGGGAACCTTGCTGGTGCCGACGTCTGGTGTAGGCCCGGATATCGTGGAACGTCATCAACTCGGAGTCGCCGGAGAGCCAAATGGTGAAGTCATCGGGAATGAGGGTCAGCGCGATGGCTTGGCGGTCGAATACGGTCGGTCGACACCGTTCCATCAGGGGAAAACTGTCGGCGCCGCCCCTGGTACAGCGTCCACGTGGAGTCACTATAGCGGGCTTCGTCGGCTTCCAGTCATGTCGACCAGTTGAAAGCCGCGATCGAACTGAAAGAGACGCATCGTCGCCCAAGAGTTCCCCGCCGACGGAGACGCTCGTGACATGCATGAGGCCGTCGGCGCCCACTCTCGTCCAGGGTTGCTTGAGTTGCACGGCTGCGGCGGGCGGCTTTTCTCGATGCGCGTGGTCCGAATCTCCTCTGGACTTGTTCGCAGCCAGCGGGATGACGGTGGAACTGAAGAGCAAGAGCACGAGGGAAATCCCTGCGGCAAAGGCGATAAAGGGAGAGGTAATCCAGAATAAACTGATGCCGCAACTGCGCATGGCCGTGATTTCGTGGCCCTCGAGAGAGCAATCCGAAGGTCAATAGTGTGGCCATCAGGATGGCCAGCGGCGCGATTTGGTAGGAAATCGCGGGAGTCTTGAGCAGGAAATACGTCAGAACATCGAGCCAGTTGGCGTCGTAGCGCAAGAAGCGGCGCACTTTTTCGAAGAAGTCGATGACGAGATAAATCGTCATCAGCGCGCTGAAGCACATCGTGAAGATTTTTCCGTACTCGCGAAGAAGATAGCGGAAGAGAATGGCGCATGGGGTTACCGGCGACTCATGATAGTAAAACCACACGACGGTGGTGAGAGAGAAAATACCGTTGGGTAACCAGGCCCCGGCAAAGGGCGGCAGGCATTGCCGTTGTGACCAGGAATTCGCAGGCGACGTTCAATGCATGTAGTAGACGATGACGACCAGCACACCGACTGCAAATCCGCCGATTCGACCGGATCGTTTCGAGGCGATGCCGACCGGAACGCCTAACAGGCAAAATACCAGCGAGGCGGTCGGAAAGGCCAGATCTTTATAATACTCCATCAATCGTCGGAGCGCGTACGGGTCGCGCCATTGGGATTGTGCGAGCTGGGCGACAATGGCGTCGTACGACGGACGTTCCTCCGTGGCTGAGTAGCCGCTTTGGTTCAGCGGAGAATTTCAGATCGTAACTTGCGAAGGACACGTGCTCGTATTGATCGGCCTGATCCGGTCGGCTGTGAATGACTCCGTGCTGCAGGCGTAAGGCGACTTGATCGGTAGAGGCATCCATCGATGACTTCGTACTGTTGCGCCACGATGATGCGGGGATCATCAGGCATTCCGCTCGTCGGAAACAAAGATACCGGTCGTGGCTTGTTCGGGATTTCGCATCCGGAACATAGATCATCATCTTGGGGATGGGCTCGTTGAATGTTCCCCGCTCCAGCGCCAGTACCAGCTGATCCCGAAGGAGATTCAGCGCCACTTTCTTCAGGTTCATCGAACTCCAGGGTTGCCCCCACTGCGCCAACCACAAGGTCAACCCGAACACGAGCAAGGCGAAGAGCAGCACGGGGCGAGCCAATCGCATGAGGCTCTGGCCTGCAGTCTGCATTGCGACCAACTCTTTGTCGAAGGAGAGTCGTCCGAAGGCGGTGATCGAGGCGATGATCCCGGCGATCGGGAGGGTCAAACACGAGGAACGATGGCATCAGAGTGAGCGAAGACTTGCAGGACCGCCACGATCCCGACGCCTTTGGAAACGAGGAGTTCCACTAAGCGCAGGAGTTCCCGCGTGAGCATCACAAAACACAGCGCCCCGAGGCTGATACTAAATGGGGAAAGGAGTTCGGTGAAAGATGTAGCGATCCAGCAGCGTTCGTAGAAACATTCGAAGAATCACGCTCCTAGGAGCCTGTCAGACAGTGACCGTTCTATTGTGGCGAACGATCCGCGGTCGTCTGCGTTGTGCTCTCCCAGAAAACATCCTTGAGGTATGACAGTAACTACACCTCCGGTTTTTCCAGGCCTGCGGCCTCGGATCTGACCGCACCTCTTTAGCCCCGTCACCGAGGCAATGCTCAGACAGGCTCCTAGCCCGGTGCGACACTATAGGTGAGCCGGGCGAAGCTTGTCTACCTCACGGCCGGCGAGCATGGGGCCAAAGAATGGCTTGACAAGATTTGAAACGCCGTGGTACGATGCTGCGCGAATTGTAACCGAGATGGGTTTCGTGATCGATTTTGTCTCTCCAATGAACCCGTCATTCCAAGCCTGCTCTTCTTCCTGTCTATTTCTCTTCATCATCATGTCGTCGCAAGCTGGGTTCCGAGGCCGGCCACGTAACTAGGCGTGGCCGTTGAGGAAAGGAGTGTTTCTGTGAAGACAAAAGGTACGGTCAAATGGTTCAACGATCGCAAAGGATTTGGGTTCATTCGCCTTGAGAGCGGGGATGATGTCTTCGTACATTATTCCGCGCTGCAAGGAGAGGGATTCAAGACCTTGAAAGAGGGAGAAAACGTCGAGTTCGAGGTCGTGCAAGGCGCGAAGGGGCCTCAGGCTTCGAACGTCTTGAAGACGGCCGTTGCCGAGTCTTGAGGTTTTCATTCTGCGGGATTGTGTCAGCGGGAGGCCTGCCTTTCATGTCAAAGGCAGGCCTTCGTGTTTCTGCTGAGTAGACCTGCATCTCACCCGCATGATTCGTGATGGTGTTGTTGGAACTTGGATTGCTCGTTCATGCAAGACGAGCGAGACTGGCGGGAAAAGCGCGCAGGTAGGGATAGGGCTCGACACGTCGCCACGAGTCGTGCCTCTGACGCGCATGTCGTGCACCACTGCCGTACATTGTTGCATAACAAACCTTCCATGAACAATGCGCGGCTAAATGCCCCATTTCGTTGACAATATCCATCGACTGTTAGCGTGTCTGATCGTTGTGGAGGTCTGACTTGGGGATTGATCGCAGTAGCGTGTTGCAAAGCGCACAGCTCTTTGCGTCACGGGGCCAGTCTCGACGCTGCCATCAATGAATGGAAGAAGCTCTCCGCCGAGTCGCCGGGCGATGGGAGTATCTTCAATTCAATCGGGGAGTTACACCTCAAACGCCAAGCCACCAACGATGCCGTCGCAGCCTTTCTGCAGGCGGCCAATGCCTTCCGTGCCGAAGGGGCCACCCTCAAGGCGATCGCCACGTTCAAGAAAATCTTGAAGCTTGATCCTTCATCGGTACGATGTGTTCCGGCATCTGGGAGATCTCAATGCTGAACGTGGTCTGCTGAGTAGCGCGGTCCAAGATTATCTCACACTCGGGAAACACTACCCTCAAAGCGGGAAAAAGCAAAGACGCGCTGGACATCTATAGAGAAGATCGTCAGCCAGGATCCCTCGAATCTGGATGCTCAGCAGCGGGTGGCGGAATTGTGCCTGCAAGAAAACATGCAGGACGAAGCCACGAAGGTCTATTTGCAGTTAGGTCGGGAGCGGTCAGCGCAGCAGCGCTATGCTGAGGCGAAGGATGCGTATCAAGGCGTCTTGCGGATCGATCCTGCCAATAGCGAGGCCGCCCAGTTCATCGAACATTTCAAAAAGACCGGTGAGAATCCCGAGCCCCGCCGCCAAGACGGGAGCCGGCTCTGCAGGAGGCCCGCCTAGAGAGTGCCGAGCCGCTCAATCTGCTGTCGGAAGCCACCCGCCGCATCGAAGAAAAACAATTTGCCGGGGCTGAGGCCATTCTCAATCAATTGCTGACCAAAGAGCCCGGAAATCCTGGAGTGTCGTCAATTGCTCGCGAAGTTGCATCTGCGACGCGGAGATCTTCAGGTCGCGCTCGGCGAATATCGCTACCTTGCTGGGAGCGGCCTTGCGGGCACAAGACTATGTGAAAGCTGAAATCGCTGATTACCGATGTTCTGGCGGTCGAACCACAGTCGGTTGCGATGCTTGAACTCTACGGAGAACTCTACGAAGAAAAGGCGATGCCGCCAACGCCGTGACTCCAGTATGGGAAGGCGATTGAGCTGCTGCTGAAGCATCCTGAACCTGGGATGCCGACGCTGCATGAGGAACTGTTCGACGAAGGTCACCGCGCTGGCGCCGGATAGCCCGACGGTTAAGAAACTGACTGCTCTCATGAATGGTACTGCGGTGGACAGAACCGCCCGTTCCGGACTCGATCCGAGACCTCTGTGCCTCCGACAGCTGCGATCCCATCGAACCCCATCCATGAGCGGACACATTTTCAACGGCCAACGCTGCTCCAGACGATCCTCTGGAGTGTGACCTCCAAGATCACCCCGCTACAAGATAGGCATTTCACACACGCTGAGCCGGAACCTGCGCCGGCCCAATCGGAGCCGTCACAGTCGGCAGAACCGGAGCCAGTTACGCCGGATAGTGGGTTTTCGTTGTCGAATGCCGAGCCGGACCAGCAATGGGGGCCGGCGTCGCAGGCGGCAGGCTCGGTTGCTCCTCCGCGCCAGTCCTCTCGACGAGCGAGCAGTTCCAGGCCTATGTGAAGGCCGGCCAGCAGGCTGAGGCGGAAGAATGGCTCAGTCGCTTGGTCAACAGCGCAGCCGGATCATGCAGAGGCTCGAGAACTGTTCGGCTCCTGCTTGAGAGCCAAAGGGCGATACCGCCGGCGCAGCCTTGCAATATTCCTCGCCCTCGAATTGCTCCTGGCGCATCCAAACGATGAGAGTCCGACTCTACCGGCGAGTCTCTATGCAGAAAGTCAAAGAACTAGCCCCGGCCAGCCCGTTGGTCGCCAATGGGCCTCGACGTTTTCGCCGAAGTCCGCAGGCGTCAGTACCTGCCGCCGAGACGCCGGTTGCTGCTCCGCCTGGTGAACGAGATTGACCCGGAGACCCACTACACGCTGGGAGTGGCCTACAAGAACATGGGGTTGCTGGACGAAGCGAAGGAAGAATTTTGCTTCTCGATGAAGAGCCACGACTTTTTCTCGGACTCTTGTCTCATGATCGCGGTCTGTTTGAAAGAACAGGGAGAATGCCAGTCGGCGAGTGCACAGCTCGAGCTGCTGCTGAAGGACCCGAAGTGTCAGGGAGCCAAGGCGCAAGCCATTCGCTATGAACTCGGCTTACTCTACGAAGCCCTAGGAACAGTGGAGCCAGGCTGCCATAATTTACGAATCGATTCCGACCTTCCACGACGTACCGCAACGACTCGAATCAGCTCGCGCACACAGGGCCCCAGCTGAGCCGGCTCCAGCGTTCTCGCTACGGCAGCTAGAAACAATGCCGCATTGTTCTCGCCTAGCTTCGGTGTGGCACAACAGGTGACCATCCTTGCAGGATGCTCAAACAGTCCGTCCAGCAAGGCCGTAGCGAGTGAAGGGCCGAGGCGTACCGCTAGGGTACGTTGGGGTCTAAACGATGCGAGAACGCAGTTCGGGAAGAGGCGCGCCTTGGCGCACCTGGGTTGGGCGGGTGAGAACAGGTCGCCTGTTTCAGCATCCTGCTAGTGAACGTGGTTTGGGGCGGGACGTCCGTCTAAGACGGCTTGAATATTTTCCAAACAGACCAGTCCCATCTGAACTCCTCGCGTGCAGTGTGGCAGAGCCCAGATGGGGGAGCAGCACCACCTGCTTCAGCTGAGCCAGCGCTGAGTGGATGGCCGGTTCCCGTTCATACACATCGAGTCCAGCGCCGGCGATGATCCCCAGCTTGAGTGCGTCGGCCAACGCCCATTCCTCGATGATCGGGCCACGAGCGGTATTGATGAGCGAAGGCGGTGGGGCGCATCCAGGCCAATTCGCGCGCGCCGATCAGATGCTGGGTGGCTTGACGTGAGAGGAACATGGATCGTCACGACATCGGCTTCCACAAGGAGATCCCGCAACGATCGGTGCTCCCACTCGCGGGAGAGTGATGAGGCGGCGAGTGGTTGGCGTGTGTGATAGCGCACCGGCATGCGAAACCCCACGGCGCGGTGGGCTACCGCTTGCCCGATCCGTCCCATGCCGATAATCCCAAGTGTCTTGCCCGAGACTTCCGCGCCCAGGAGTTGTGTGGGACTCCACCCAGTCCAACGACCGGATCGAATGAGGGCGTCGCCTTCGACGACGCGACGTGCCGTCGCCAGGAGCAAGGCCCAGGTCAGATCCGCGGTGGCATCCGTCAAGACGTCCGGAGTATTGGTGACGATCAGACCGCGCTGCCGCGCGGCAGCAAGATCGATGTTGTTGTACCCGACGGCATAGTTCGCCAGAATTTTCAGCCGAGTGGCCGCATGAATCGTCTCGGCATCAATGCGATCGCCCAGCGTCACGATCGCGGCGTCGGCCTGGCAGAGTCCCTCACGCAAGCGCCGATGGAGCGGGCACACGCATCGTGAGGATCCTGCACACAGCTGGAACCGTTCCCGCACGATGGACATGATGGGATCGGGGAGGAGCCGTGAAACATAAAGGGTGGGACGTGTATCAGTCATAGGTACGCGGCTCCTTTCTGTGAATCGCATCTTAGCAGGATGCTGGAAAATCCGCCAGCGCCCATGGACCGTGGTGTGACGCGCGAGAGATGCGAGAAAGGCGCGACGTACGACAGATTGGGTTCTCACCTCGCTTGACCCGTCTCGCTCGTCCCGCCTACCTCGGCGCTATTTTCCTTCGCGGTGTTCTCTTGTTGCCCTAGACATGCGGACCAGTAAAGTTCTGGTGTGCCACATAGTTTTCCCGCAGCCTGCTAGCCGGTCGTGCACTGCGCAACAACCAGACTTTGTGCTGGTCTCAAGAGTCTGTCTAGAATGAGCTAACGCCTTCAATTATGACCTCACCAACTCTCATTCTGCCTGAACGTTCTTTGACGTGCATTGCCTCCGACCTCCGAGCCGCGATAGGCGTCGATAAAGTAAAGGACGACTACTCGACGCTCACCGCCTATGCGGTGGATGCGAGCATCTATCGGATCACGCCTCAGGCGATCGTGCTCGTGGAGTCCGAGGTGAGGCCATGGTCGCGCCACGGTGCGTTATGCCGTACAGCGGGGCATCCTCGCTGACGCCGCGCGAGCCGCCGGGACGAATCTGACTGGCTCGGCGATCGGGTCCGGGGCATCATTCTGGACGTCTCGCGCCTGAATCGGATTCTAGAGCTGAATCGAGTAGTGGCGCTGGGCTCGTGTGCAACCCGGTATCGCCCGGGCCGAACTCAACAAGCAACTGGCGCGCGCGACGGTTCGGGCTATTTGGTCCCGATCCCTCGAGCGGTGATATGTGCAAGCTCGGCGGGATGTTGGCGAACAACTCATCCGGTCCACACACGCTGCGGTACGGCGCGCCGTCAGCGATAATGCGGCGGCACTCCGTGTCTTGCCTGCAGTCTGGTGAGTGGCTGGAAGCCAGCGGCTCCGCAGGCTCGGCGATCCGAACTGCGCCGATCTGCGCTGAAGGCGCATAGACAGCTTCGTGATCTACAGTTGCTGCTACAGGAAAATGCCACGCTGATTGCGCAGAAACGTTCCGGACTGTCAGCAAGAACGGTTGTGGCTACGATCTCTTCTCGGTCTCAAGTCGATGGGTTTGCACCGAGGCTGTTTTGACCTTCCAAAACGCACCTTGTCGGTAGCGAAGGCACGCTCGAAGCGGCCTCTTCAGTGAAGCCACCACTCGGCTGGTTGAAACCCCGCGCGACCATCACGGCGCTCATCCATTTTCACCAGCTTCGGAAGACGTGGGCGAGGCGGTGCCAAAGCTGCGCGGAGTTGAGTCCGAGCGCGTTAAGAAGTGATGGATGCCAGCGCGCTCAATCTGATCCGGAAGGGCGAAGCACGCCATCCCGGCAGGCGACGCCACCCTCCGTGGTGGAATTGGATGTGGATGGCGCAGGCACCGGAGTCTCCCGTGCGCAGGCCGAGCGCATGACCGAGATCTGTCGCCGCTATCGCCTCACGTCCGATCCTGTGATCGCCTTCGATCCTGAGCAACGGGAGCAATTGTGGAAGGCCCGCGCGGCCCTCTATCCCACGCTCTATCGATGCGATCCCAGGAAGAAGCCCATCAACTTTGTCGACGACGTGGTGGTGCCGGCTGAACGAATCGGCGAACTCATCCGTTATCTGGAAGAGTTCTTGCGCCGGACAGCGAGTGTCGGTTGCAATTTTTAGGCATATCGGGAATGGAACGCCCACATCATCCCCTTTGCTCGACGTGAACGACCAAGACGATTTTCAGAAGATGGTGCAGGGCTATCACGAGATTCACCAACCGGTCTTGGGTCGCTTCGGCGGCTCGATCTGTGGGGAGCACGGGGATGGCCGGGTGCGTGCCGAATACGTGCGGACGATGTTCCGGCCCGGAGCTGTAACGATCTGTTTAAAGTGCGTGTGAAGTGGCAGAGCTTTGATCCCTCCGGGGTGCTCAGCCCCGGCATCCAAGATCAGCGACCGGCCTTTCACTGACCATATATCGACTATGTGCGATTGTCGAAACCCTGTGCGACCTGCGCCAAGTGTAACGCCGTCTGGTCCGGTCTACGAGTAGTGTTTCAATCCCGGAAGACATGAGTTCGCGGGGATGGTTCGAGATCATCACCGATAAGAACTCATAGCTATCTCAATTCGTGAGTCGAATAAGTGAGTGCCCGTCTCGGCTGCCGAAGTCCTGGGTCGTACAGCCCGTCCGCTGCCGGAGTCGATGTGTCCCAGCTCATTCTGGATCGGCGCGCACGAGCACCCGAACAAGATGGCCGGTGTCATCTTTCGTTTCCATGCACAAACAGTGCAGTTCGGAGAAATTCTTAAAGCTTCTCGCGTAGCGGTACATCAGCCGATATGGGATCGTCGTCTGTTGCGGCGTCTGCTCGATTATTTCGGACGAAGCCGTTCGTGCGTGGTCTCGCTCGCGGGACGGCAAGATTATCACCTCAACTTGTGATGCCCTCGACTGGCTTCACGGCGACATCTCCGCGACCCGCTACCCCGAACGCTAATTCCCCAGGCTGGGCAAGCTGGGGCTGTTCGCTCCCCAGTGGCCTATTTCCATGGCTGCGCGGCCAACTAAAAACTTCGACGATGGGGGTGGGCGATGCCGTGATCGCCGTGCTTGCGAAAAACATGGGGTCGAGCCGGATCTGCCGATGCAACGCTGTTCCGGGACGCGCTGATTGATTCCTACCGGGCGATCGCGCGCACGGCTTTCAAAGAAGGGCACGAAAGGTTCAATCTCGCTTCTCACTGGCAGAGTACGACAAGGTGGCGACCGGATGTGCTTCTTTGCACCCTTCGGCGCTGAAGGACTGCTACCCCACCTTGTTCACTGGGGGAGCCTGAGCAAGCCGCTGGCCCAAGCCTTGGCCAAACGGGTCACACATATTTCGGAGTTTGTGTCGCAATCGACGGTGAAAACCGGCGTGGCCAGTTCGCAGCCCCACGAGGTGCAAGGTGACCTATCATTCACTCCTGCCATCTGCGAGCCGCGGGAGTGACGCGAAGGAGGCCTCAGTGCGATTCTGGCAGGCTTCGCCGGGCGTCGGGTATGCCAGCTGAGATGCCGGACGCCGATCGCCGGCTGCGGGCGGAGCCGGAACCTATCTCGTGAAGGATTTTGAGACGTCGCAGCGCATTGTTGAGCGCAAGCGGCCACGGGCGGTCGAACAGAGCGGAGCAGGCTGGCCCAGTGGCCACGAGTTGCCCGGCGTGTAGCGATTCAACTGCGCACGGGATTGCAGGGCGCTGCAGCGGAGGTCAAACACGTGGCTCAACTGATTCCAGGAAGCCTATGAGGCAGCAGACCAACAGACGAGTGGAGGGCCGGCATGAAGTTGCCCAAAGTATGCTGAGTCAGCTGGTCTGTCTTTCTATCTGGCCCTTCTCGGCTATCTGGTTTAGAGCGAAAGCACCAAGTAAGTTAGATCAGACGAGAACAAACTGAGAGCAGACCAGATAGACCAATTAACGAGAGACGAGGATCAAAATGGTCACCGCGCTAGTCTGGTGGTTGATACTTCGCGATGCGGTCGGAGAAACAGAATTCGAGCTTGAGGTTTCGGAGCCGACCACGCGTCAGGGAAACTCATTGAATCAAACCAGGACCGCATGGGCCCGCTGGTTGCAGTTTCTGGCGAGATCGAGAAGTGATGATTGCAGCAGTGAACAAGAAAGTGAGCGCCGAGGATACGGTGGTCAAGGACGGCGATATCGTGAAGTTATCCCACCAGTCGGGAGAATGTCGTATGATGGGACGAGAGACAATTCCCATCTAACCGAATGCGTAAAAAGCTCGCCTGGCATAATAAGACTGTTATTTGGTTTATTTGGTTTGTCTCGTTTGTTTGGTTGAACAAGACCAACTAGATGAACTAAACAAGCCAGATGAACTAGCCCAGCCCCATCCCATCTCGTCTCAGATCGTGCAGCTCCACGATGCAGCCGGCGTTTGGTTTTGGCAGTCGGGAGTGGCAGTGGGCGGATCGTCCGGGCCAGGAGTGTTTGGGATAGCGAGCCCGCGTGAGTTCTTTTACCTCGCGATAGGCCGACTTCCAGAAGCTTGAGAGATCCTTCGTGATCTGAACAGGCCGACGTGCTGGTGACGGGAGTTGCAACATGACCGGAATCTTCGCGTCGACGAGACGGGGCGTGTCCTGCAGCCGAACATTTCTTGCAAGCCGCACAGCCAGGATGGAGCAGATCGGGCGTTTCATATTCCACCCGGAACGTTCGATCACGCTCGGGACTGTCAGATGGGTGGGAGCCCAACGTTCGAGTTGGCGTGACTGTTCCCATGAGAGGAGTGCATGCAACGGCTGGGTGAGGATCGAGCCTCGCGACGCGGTCGAGCAGCCGTCAAGCCGGATAGATAGGGACAAGCCAGTCATCGAGCGTCCGCAGCAGTGCCTGGTCCGACAGATCGGGCCATCGTGACTCTTGCCCTCTCGACCCGGCGTAGAAATGCTCACTCGCGCCCGCCACTGACGAAGCTCCTGAGTCCAGGCCAGCCCCGGTCGAGTCCCGTCCGACGAATGCCCTCTAACAATGCCGACGAAATCATCGGAGGATCTGGCTTCGAGAGCCCCTGCTCGAGACAGGACCACCGGACCCAATCGGCGCTGTCTCGTCGCACGAACCACCTGTGCTGTGTGATCCCACGCCACATCATCCACCACTCGAATCTGATCTGTATACAGGGTCTCAAGATCGCGAAGCCTCGACCGGCGCGGCCAGATCAATTCTGGCCCCATTGCGTGCCGCCATCCCAGGTCGGCAATGACCAGATACTCTTCTGAGCCGAGCGGATCAGGGTTCGCAAAGAGGAGCGCCGCAGCCATTGGCCAGACGACAGCGCGCGTCGTCCCCACTTTGGCGTTAGGGCAATACGATCCGGATAGGCGAGTGCGAGCAACAGACCGACCTCATCGAGGCTCTTCTGACGATCCGAACGAGCAGATCGCGGAAGTTTGTCGTTGCCACAAGTCGGCGGTGCGTGTCACTCGCTGACAGGCGGCGCGGTCGACGGTCACACCGGCGCATGTCATCGTGCTGTTCATGCAAGACATCCGGGCGGAGGCGCAGATCGGCGTTGTGCCAGCCGGATGGGCCGCGGAGCAGATCTCGCTCGCTGAGCGAGGGCAGCTGGCTCACCAGAGCCAAGCGGGTGAGTTTTAATGGCACAGCCTTGAGCAGCATGTGCGCGAGACGTGGATGCAGCGGCAGATCGGCCATCCGTTTTCCATGAGCGGTGATCTGTCCCTCTGCATTGAGTGCGTTGAGGCCGGTGAGCAACCTCTCGCCTGGGCCACAGGCCCGGCTGGTGGGGAGTGAGCCAGGAGAGCCGTCGGCTGGATTGGCCGTGCCCCAGAGGCCCAGCTCGAGGCAGCAGTGGCGCCAGGTCGGCGTCGAGCATTTCCGGCGGGCGGCGAGGGGCCAACGATTGGTGCTCCGAAGAGGTCCAGAGGCGAGAACAGACGCCCGGTTCGAGGCGGCCGGCACGACCACGACGTTGCTCGGCAGAGTCTTGGGTCCGCGCGAATGGTCTCCAGTCTCGTAAGTCCCGAGCGCGGATCGAAGCGAGGCACGCGGAGCAAGCCGGCATCGATGACGACGCGTACCCCATCAATGTTAAGCTCGTTTCAGCAATCGGAGGTGGCCGGTACTGATCTTTCTCGTGCCCGGTTGAGCAGGAGCGATCGCGCGGTCTTGCGCCGCTTGAGGCAGGTCGCCATGGAGCGGCGTGATGAGGATGTTCGAGCCTACATTCAGATTGAGAAGCTTTCGTTCGACGCGACGAATCTCTGCCATGCCTGGCAGAAAAACCAAAAGACTGCGCTTGATCCTGCGCGAGCGAGCGCCGGATTGATTGTACGACTGCCACATCGAGATGACCGGAGAGCGGCTGGTCGAGGGTAGCGATGTCTCCACGGAAGGAAAGAGCCGGGCGTCGCAGGCGATTACGGGCGCCGGCCCAAGAGATCCGCGACCGGTCCACAGTCCAACATGGCCGACAATCTGCGAGTGAGGCGGAGATCCGGCGAAAGAGCCGTTGCGATTCGAGACAGAGGGCCAGGCCTGTATCGGTCTGTGAGGCTCCGCTCGTGAAATTCATCGAAGAGGACGATCGCGTAAGCGCTGAGCGCAGGATCGCTCTGGAGCAGGCGACTGCAGGACGCCTTCCGTGACTACTTCGATTCTGGTCTTGGGCGCCTACCTTCGTGTCGAGCCGCATGCGATAGCCGACCGTCTCGCCGACTGAGTCACCCAGCGTGGTTGCCATGCGATGGGCTGCGGCACGGGCGGCAAGCCGTCGCGGCTGCAACATGAGCAGCCTCTTTCCGTCGAGCCGGGAGCATCGAGCAAGGCCAGCGGCACCCGTGTCGTTTTACCCGGCGCCGGGCGCGGCGGTCAGCAGCGCATTCCGTCCCTCCGTCGGCGTGCGACGAAGGGTCGGCAGCATCATTCTATTGGAGTCTGGGCATGATAGGTTTCGGCGGTCACGAGGATTTGACACAGGCTGCGGGAAAACCATACAGAGACCGAACAGATCAAATGAACAAGACGAGGCTGGCAGACTTTTTTAGCATCGGGCCAGACTGTATCCAGAGCTCGCGACGGTGAGCACAGGGACTTTTTGTTGGCCTGCTTTCTCTTCTCAGTGGAACCGGGCAGTAGTATGACGACTACTCGGTAGCAGTCCAACTCTTACGCGACCAGCGCCACATTTCAGAAAGGCCGTCGCTACATTCTATGAAACACGAGACTACGCACCGCATCTGCGGAAACACCGGCAAAAGGGCTTTTCTCCTGGGTTCGCGGCACTGGGCCTTGAAGCTGCCCTGCTGACCACGCTCGACACGCCTGGGCTATGAAGAGCCCACGCCGATCCAACGGGAGGCGATCACCTCCGTTGATTGGCAGGCCGCGATCTCCTGGGCCAAGCGGCAACCGGGACCGGCAAGACGGCAGCTTTCACGCTCCCACTGCTCCAGGCGCATCGCCCATTCTGCAGCGGCGCTGCCCCTCCGCACTCATCCTGGTGCCGACCAGAGAGTTGGCCATACAGGTCGGCGAAGCCGTCACGCGCTATGGCAAAGAATTAAGGATCTCCGTGCTTCCGGTCTATGGAGGACAGGCAATCGGTACGCAACTCCATGCGCTCAAGCGCGGTGTCGATGTCGTCGTGGCGACGCCTGGTCGGGCGCTGGACCATATCCGCCGAAAGACCCTGCACCTCAAGACGATCAAATGGTCGTGCTGGACGAGGCCGATGAGATGCCTCGACATGGGATTTGCCGAGGATCTGGACGCCATTCTGGAACAGACACCCAAAGAGCGGCAAACAGCGTTATTCTCCGCCACCATGCCGCTCCGGATCGCATCCATTGCCAAGCGCCATCTCAAGGAGCCGGTCGAGATCAGGATTGCCAAGGAGCCGCTGAAGGCGGAGGCACGCTCCGCGCGTGCACCAAACGGCCTACATCGTCGCCAGACCGCACAAGGTGGCAGCACTGGCTCGCATTCTGGACATGGAGGCTCCAAAGTCGGCCCTCGTGTTCTGCCGCACGCGCTATCGAAGTCGATGAACTCACGGCCATGTTGACAGGCCGTGGGCACCAGGCCGAAGCGATCCATGGCGGTTATGAATCAGCCCCAGCGTGATCGCGTAATGAACGCGTTCCGGTCCGGACAGACCGAACTCCTCGTCGCCACCGATGTGGCGGCGCGGGGGTTGAATATTCCATCCGTGTCGCATGTGGTGAACTACGATCTGCCCATGTCTCCGGAAGGCTATGTCCATCGGATCGGACGGACCGGACGGGCCGGGCGTGAAGGGGCGGCGATCACCATCATTGATCCGCGCGAGCAGCGGTTGTTGTGGAACATCGAGCAGCTCACGAAAGCTAAAATTGTCGTGACTCCAGTGCCGACCGTCGCCGACCTTCCGCACGAAACGGCTCGCACGAATCAAGAGCGCGATTGAAGAAATGCTCGCGGCCGGTGACCTGGACCAGTTCCGATTTGTGCTCGCGTCGCTCGCCGAACAGGGAGACCCAATGGAGGTGGCGGCGGCGAGCCATTAAACTCGTCTTTCGCATGCAGGGTGAGAGAGGGAAGGAATACGATATTCCGAGCAGTGTCGCTCAGGCCGCCGGAGCGGCCATCGATGGCACGGCGCCCTATGGGAGATTCTCGAGGGCGGGCCGGTGGCATGATGCCGAGAGAAGGACAGGGCAGGCCGTTCAACGTGTCTGGTCGTGGCGGACGAACGGTGGGGATGGCCAAGGTGTATATCGGCGCAGGCAAGGAGGCAGGGATCCGGCCAGGCGACCTCGTCGGGGGCGATTGCCAACGAGGCCGGACTCCAATCCGAATGCTGATCGGCGCCGTCGAAGTGATGGATCGATTCTCGCTCGTTGGAAGTGCCGGAAGTACTGGCCCGTGAGATCATCGAGACCCTCAGTCGGACCAGGATCAAAGGGACAGAAGGTGGCAGTGAGATTGTTTCTGGAGCAGCCAAGGGGGTGGGAGGTAGCTGACGGTCCCCTGTGCTCGCGCAACGCGCGGCCTGAAAGGCCCTAACGCGCGGCCTGAGAGAAGGCCCTCGCTGGACGCAGCGCAGTAGGGACCATCAGCCACCTCTTTGACGACGGGCGGAGCGCGCGAACCTGGGCCGCATCAACGGCCAGCTGGGGCGGCGCCGCGGTCTGTGCCGCGTGAAGCGCGAGAGCCATGATGGTTTCTCTTGTTTATCTAGTCCTATTTGGTTTGTGTTTGGTTGAACAAAGCAAACCAGATGAACCCATCCCTCGCATCGATGTGTGTCGCGGGAGTAGGGTGGAGCGGCGGTTCGGTCGTGCCAGTTAGCTTTCTATTGTTCCGATTTCTTCCCGCAACTGAAACTTGAGGGAGGCATATTCTTTCATGCAGTAAGCGAGCAGCCGTTCCGGAGCCGAAGAGCATCACCATCCTGCCGTTCCGGTCCACGAGCCGGCGCGTGTCCTGCGGCCAGTAGATGCGGGCGATCACGTCGGGATCGCCGCTCACCCAGCGGGCCACGGACAAAGGGCATACGCTCTGACGAGGGTCTTGACCCCATACTCGGTCTCGAGGCGCGAGGCGACGACATCGAATTGGAGTTCTCCCACGGCAGCCAAGACCGGCTCCCGGCGCACATGATCGGGTGAATAGAACACCTGCATGACCCCTTCTTCTTCGAGCTGCTGGAGTCCCTTCTGGAACTGCTTCTGCTTCGTGAGGTCCGGCTTCGGAGCACGCCGAAGCACTCAGGAGGAAATTGCGGAATCGCATCGAAGGCGAGGGGACTGCCGGAGCAGAGCGTATCGCCGATGGCAAACAGGCCGGGGTTCACCAGCCCGACGACGTCGCCTGGGTAGGCCTCCTCAATCGTTCCCGGTCACGGCCGAAGAGCCGGTGCGGTCGCGTCATCCGGATCTTCCGGCCCAGCCGCGCATGGTAGACCATCATGTCCTTCTCGAAGCGGCCCGACACGATACGCAGAAACGCCATCCGATCGCGATGTTGCGGGTCCATGTTCGCCTGAATCTTGAACACAAAGCCGAGAACTTCTCGTCCGTCGGCTGCACCCAGAGCCCCGCGTGCTCATGCGCGGGCTCAGGCAGGGGCGCGGCGAGCTCGAGGAACCCGTTCAGGAACGGGTTCGACGCCGAAGTTTGTCAGCGCGCTCCCGAAGAAAACCGGCGTGAGTTGGCCGGCGAGAAAGCGATCGCGATCGAACTTCGTGCCGGCGCCGGTCAGCAGAGCAATCTCATCCCTGCAGTGGACCATAGGCCTTCCTCCCAGGGTCTCAGCTCAGGCTCGGGTGGGGGAAGGCCTCCCACCCTCATCGGCGCCCGGTCGCTGGTTAGTGCAGCGTCCAGGTTGAAAGAACAAGACTTGAGGAGTTCCCTGAAGGTCGTACAGACCCTGAAACCCGGACCCTTCCCCGATGGGCCAGTTGAACGGGACCGCCGTCATGCCCAAGGTCTGCTCGATCTCCCTCGAGGAGTTCGTACGGATGGCGGCCTCGGGCAGATCCATCTTATTGATGAAGGTCATGATCGGGATGTTGCGTTTGCGATCAGACTGGCGAACAGTTTCTTGGTCTGAGGCTCGATGCCTTTGGCGCAGTCGAGCACCATGACCGCGCTATCCACCGCCATGAGGGTGCGGTAGGTGTCTTCGCTGAAGTCCTGGTGGCCCGGCGTGTCGAGCAGATTCACCCGCACACCCCTCATAATCGAACTGCAGCGCGGTGGAGGTGATCGAAATCCCGCGCGCCTGCTCCAGCTCCATCCAGTCCGATTTCGCGCGCACGCTGGTGCGACCGCAGCCTGCACCGCCCCGGCCAGGTGCACCGCGCCGGCGTATAAGAGGAGACTTCTCAGTCAGCGTGGTTTTCCCGGCGTCGGGCGCGAAACAATAGCAAAACGCCGCCGGGCCGCTTCGGGCCAATCCATCGCGCCATGACTTCATCCGGCGTAAAAGACGACATAGACCATCCTTCCTTGTTCAAGGCACCAGCAGGACGCTGAAAAAGTCCGCCAGCGCGCACTTCGCCCGAGTATCCGCAACGTAGCACCAGAGGCTACGCCTCTGGTGCTTTCATCGGCTGGCGGCCCTGCTGGACGGCCTTTATACATCCTGAGGCGATTCAGTTCCCAACACCATGCGAGCGCAACCGTATTTTCCTCCGTATAGACCGGGCTTATCCGCGGCCCGTTGAGGGTAGCGGACGCTATGCTTGCTCGCCTGAGGAGAAACCCCACAGGAAGGGGAGAGGAGGGCAGTCTGTTGGTTCTCCAGCCGTGCGCATACGCGCTGTCTCGGTAGAATGGGACGGGCAGCCTGGCTCGCTCTCCTAAACAGCGGTATACGCGCACGATAGGACGGCGCTCGCTGGACGCGCGCAGTGGGAAGGACTGCTTGACCAACCTGCGGCTTTACAAAACCAGGAAACAGAGGGTTGCTCAAGTCGTTGATGACATGCGGCAATCCCTTGTGTCATTCCTGGCGATTCGCGCACTCAGGCATTCAGTTCTATCTTCTGTCTCTCTCTGCTGCCGCCCATTCCCGCCAGCTTGTCGCTCTTTTTCTAACACCCTATATAACACCTGAAAATGGGACCCCTCCCCCGGTACCCCCAAAAATCAGACCTCAAGTGTGTGCGTGGGGAGGCATCTGTCCATTACAATTTTTTGCTAGGCCCGTTTCTACACACACGGGTGGGTATTAGGATGTGTGGGGTATCACAAGAACAGAGGCTCCACCGCTGACTGGGAAGTTGCTGCCTTGCTACCTTCGCCTTGCCCCTCCCCCATTCTGTAGGATAGCGGTTCCCTCGGCGATGCTCGTACCCTGAGCCGTATGACGGACAGGAATCCGCCCATCTCCGTGGCGAGCAATAGTGCGTGCGGTGGCCGTTCGTATGGCACCACCTTTCTGTCGGGGCTGGTGTTGGCCTTCGCCGGGATCACGCCACAGACGCGATCACGTGGCCTATCCCACTGCTCGCTCCTGCTCACGAGTGCGGTGGGAGTGGCTCTCGCGCTCAGGGTGGCTGACACCACGCGGCTCTCGGTATCTTGTGGCGATTGGAGTGGGCGTCTGGCTTCCTCAGCTCGACCAGTGTCTTGCTCGGAGCACAGTCCTTTGCTGGGTGGGTCAACGAGCAGTGTCTTCATCCGGTATCACGCTCATCCTGGGCCGACTTCTGGTGGGAACAAGCCTCGACACACTTCCAGCATCTGCCTCGACCATATTCAACCTTCGCCCAACGAGCCACTCGGACGCACAGAAACGCCTAACAAGGCCATCACCGTTCTACAGGCTCGTTCGCTTCCTCGTGCCGCATACCTTCATTTTCCCTCCACTGTAGCCTTGACACCTCCCCACGGACGGCCTAGCTTCCCCATGTCAACTTTCTAAAAGGCCAACACACCCTCTCCGGCGAGCGGCGGACAGCCAATGGAGCACAGAGCCGCCCACCCAACCTGGCTGCTACTGGTTTCGGCGTGACCCTCCATCTCGGGACATGATGGTTCAGGTTCGTGAGACCAATGGGGAACTGACCGTCTGGTGGCCTGACAAAGATCAACCTGTTGCGAAGCTAAGAGCCCATTGGCGCGGGCCGATCCCGCCATCATCGGGACCAGGGCCGCCAGTCACTCGCTCAGGCATTTCATTGATCTGAACTGGGTCAAGAAAAGTCTTCATTCAAAATACAACCATTTCCCACCAGCGGCCCTTGCGCCTCGTTCGCATCCTCTACAATACTTCCCGCGGGAGCCGCTGTGCCCTTCTCTATTCGTCCCTTCCGCAGCGGCATTTCTCATCGGAGGACTGAGATGAAATTCAAACTTGTGTTCGCGTTGTTTCCACTCATCTTACTTGGAACTCCCCTCTACGCGCAGATCGATCAGAGCCTTTGCTTGCAATGTCTCACAGACAGCGAAAGAGGAGTTGAAGAACGTGCCTCGATGAGGCCATTAGCCAAGAAGATAAGAAGTCTTGTGCAGGAGAAGACAGGAAGCACGAAGCGAAGGCCTGCGAAGAGGGTGAGTGCAAAATTGAAAGGGCGGCGCAAAGTGGGAATAAAAGTGAAGGCCTTCCAGTAAAGAAATAGCCTGTTCTAAAGGCCCACTGGCGCGGGCCGATCCCGCCATCATCGGGACCAGGACGCCGGTAGATATTCACATCTCCCATGCGCCGTCGTTCGCACTCTCCTCAATACGCCTCCCCGCGAGGCCCCGATGCCCTTCCGGTTCGTCCCTTTCCATCGCTTCCCAGGGCATATTCACGTTCTACATCAAGCCTGGCCCCACGAACCCTCTGCCCAAGCACGTTGGGTGAACGCACCGCGTGACGATTCTCCTGCATGAGAGATTGCCCGTCTTGATGCGTCGGTGCGCTCCGATCAGGCGAGGGTGAAATCCTCTCCCATGAAATACGTGGGGAATATCTCGAAAGTGAGCAATTTTGAACAGACCGCTGGCCGCTCTTGCAGGCATATTGGCCGGCCTGCCGGTCATACGTGTTGCTAGATGGGAGGTAACGGGAAGATTGGAGATGAAAAGGCCAGATCGATATTAACAAGAACCGTATTACTACTCAGTATGACAAGTTACTGATGACGACTTGCCGACGGCGGCTGAACCGAGCAAGGGAGAAAATCATGACGTACGACTCCACCCACATTATCTCACGCACACAGCACTTCTCACTTCAACCGGAGGTTCGACGCCATGATGCCCATAGAAGCGGCTATTATTGAACTGCTGCGGAGCAGTGGTCCCTGCTGCCTAGACGATGTCGTCACGTACCTTCCCAATCTCAGTTGGGGAGAGGTGTTCGGTGCCGTTGATCGGATGTCGAGGGACGGACGGGTGTTGCTTCGCCAACTCGGTTACTCGACCTATCAGATCGCACTCCACTCGCAGTTTTTGTAATGTTGGCCCTGCTGAGGTATGCGACTGTAGGACTGGCACTGCAAGGAGGGGAGTGCTGCACTCTCCCACGGAGGGCCTAGTCGTGCGACTGCTACTTGAGGTACTGTATGTCTATCCATCTAAGCGCAGCTCGCTTCTCAGAGGCGGACCTTCGGAGCGGTACCGAATCTCCGACGAAGCCGGGTGTCTATTGGTTTCAGAGCGAGACCATGGCTAGGGCACTCATGGTGGAAGTCCGCGTGATGAATGGAGAGTTAACAGTGTGGTGGCCCACCCAGGACAAACCTGTCGCCCATCTGAACGGCTGCTGGCGCGGCTCGATCCCTCCCTCCTCAGGACCAGGGAACCTCTAGACATTCGCATAGAGCATTTCGTGGTTGATCTGGGCTGGGTCAAGAAAGCCTTCCCTCGAAATACCCCCATTCGCCCCACTCAGCCCTTGCCACCTTCCTTCGCTTCCATCCTATAATGCACTCCCTGCGAGGCGCGCGTGCTTCGTCGGCTTCCGCCGCTTCAGGGCCTCGAAGAAGATGGTCTTATTCTCAGTGGCGATTGTGCTGGATAGAAAGTGCGTTCAAAGGAAGAAGATCGGAGAGGCCCAACGCATGGCGACGTTTAATCCCCAGAAGTTCCTCGCACAAGTCGGCAAGGGCAAAACGACGCTGACCTGCCCTAAGAAACGGATTCTCTTTTCGCAAGGGGATGCGGCGGACGCCGTGTTTTATATCCAGACGGGCCAGGTCAGCGCTGACCGTGATCTCGTCGGAGGGCAAAGAAGCGATCGTCGCGATGCTGGAGCCAGGTGCCTTTTCGGTGAAGGGTGTCTGGCCGGGCAGTCTGGTGTATATGGCCACGGCAACCGCTGCGGAAAAATCCACGCTCGTTCGCATTGACAAACAGGCGATGATCCGTGTGCTCCACGACGAACCCGCCTTCTCCGAGCTGTTCCTCGCGTATCTTCTCTCTCGCAACATTCGTATCCAAGAGGACTTGGTGGATCAGCTCTTCAATTCCAGCGAGAAACGGCTGGCGCGGGTGCTGCTGTTACATGGCCCATTTCGGGAAAGAAGGCAAGTCGGACGCGATCATTCCGAAGGTCAGTCAAGAAGTGCTGGCCGAAATGATCGGCACCACGCGCTCCCGCGTCAGTTTCTTCATGAATAAGTTCCGCAAACTGGGCTTCGTATACTACAACGGTGGGTTGCACGTGCACAGCTCCCTCCTCAATATCGTCCTCCACGATTAGCGTCTCGTATTGCTGCTGATCTTGCTTGGTGGAGCGAAGGCAATCTTCTGCATCATCAATTCCAGCCACCTGAGCAATTGTGACCAGACCCCTGCCGGTCTTCACAGCTATATTGCTCAGCAATGGAGGAAGACATGCCCACCACCCACGCACGCAATCAGACCACGCACAGATCGTCGCGGAAATCCTAAAAGAGGCCGCTGAGCCTCGCCTATCTGCTTCGGTAAAAGAAGCCTTCGAAAAGGAGAACCCTGCCCCTGTCGCCCCGGAAACGCTTGGTGGGAACAAAGGCGGGAAGACCAGCGCCGCTAAAGTCAGCGTATCAGGTAAGGTCGTCTCCGTCCTCGACGGCGATACCCTCGAGAGTCCTCCACAACCGACACCCTGAACGCATCCGCTTGGCGGCATTGATTGCCCAGAGAAGATCAGGTCTACGGCACGCGAGCCAAGTAAGCGACTGCAGCATTGTTTTAGAGCTGATTGGCAGTAAAAGGTGTCGCAGGCTTTCAGGTCGCCGGTTTCCAAGCCTTTTCGGACCAGCTCATCCGCTGCTGCGACGATCCATGCGTCCAGCTTTCTGGCTGAACAGAGCCGCGAGAGAGTTTCTGGAGCTGGTCGTCGCCGATGGCTGCTGCCGCTCGGAGCCCTTCTTCAAAATCGCCCGGCTCGATCAGGTTCCGCTCACGCTTGGCGTGGTGGCCCCAGACGCCGGCGAAACAATCGGCCTGCAGTTCCATTCGCACCGACAGGCATTCCCACTCTCGTTCAGAGGCCTGGTGCTGGAGGCGCGTCACCTTCTCTGCACATGCCCATCGGGTTTGCACGTGATGGCCCACCTCATGGGCGATCACGTAGGCCTGCCGCAAATTCGCCGGGCGCGCCCAACCGGTGCGCCATGACTTTGAAAAAGGACGGGTCAAGGTAGACTTTGTGATCCGCTGGGGCAATAGAAGGGGCCAACGGCTGACGAGGTGGTACCACAGGCCGAGCGTACACCTCCGGTGAGAGAGGACGAGTTGGGAGATCTTCATCACCGCGGACCAAGGAGTTGCCTCCAGGTGGTTTCCGTATCGGCGAGGACAATCGCGGCGAATTTCCCTAGCTGGTCGTTGGGTGATCCAGTCGGTGCAGGCTCGGAGGTGCCGATGAGTCAGTTGTCTCTTGTACGCCATTGAGCATGTTGATGAGGGTCAAGGGATTGATGTCAGTGAAGTAGCTGACGGCGAGTACAAGGACGATGCCGCCCAGTCCCAGCCCTCCGACCCTGACTGGTCCCATACCTCGACGATCTTCGACGTTGCCGCTTTCCCGTTGTCCCTCCCAGCACGTGAGGACCTCCTGACAGGACGAGGCGTGTCGAGCAGGCGGATCAGGCCTGCTCTATCTCTGAATGAATTTGTCGGCTTCAGCAACGGAGCGGTTCATGTTTCGGACGGGCTAATCGACCTGGGCGTCGACTTTCACCCGCTATCCTATAATGGCGGCCAGCGCGCGCGCATTGCGCATTGAGCGTTGCGTTTCGCCGCGTGCATGGTGATTTGCAGGTGCACCATTTACAAGAATGCCCGACGAACCGGCGGGCGGACCCACGCCGAACTCCGTTAGCCGCCAGGACGCGGGCGTCGTCAGACCTGCCGACTCTGAGAGGCTACTTGCCCACCTTCTCCATCGTCACGTCCTTGTCACCTTCCATCATCTTCCCGTCCAGCATCATTGTTTGCCCTCACCGCATCTGCATTTCTTTCCCGCCCTTCATCGTCATCTTGCCGTTCATCATGACCTTCGTACCGTTGGACATGGTCGTCGTCGCGATCCATCCGGCCAATCTCCTTCCCGTCCTGCAGCCTCCACATCTTGCCATCCCTCATCATGACGCCATCCTTCTCCAGCGGCCACAACGGAGGAGACAAGGAATGACACGGACAAGAAGAGCCCAACAACTGCGGAGTGTGACGGTTCTGTCGCTTCATCATGGCGGGAACCCTCAATTTCTATTAGTAATGAGTGGTGCGAATGAACTGTCCCCGGACGACTACGTTGGCTCAACTGGCTGAAGTGGGGCAGTACACGGCTTGTCACCGTGCGTGAGACTGCCCCTCACGTACAGGAAGCATTCCGTGACCTGTTACGGAAAGCGAACCTTCGCGAGAGGTTCCCATTCAATCCTTTGGAAATATTCGTGAGAATGTCTTTTACTGTTACTGATTGACCACTTGAACCTTTCGGCAATTGTGTCACTTCAGTATGTATGGCCTCCGCGATTGGTCGGGCATAATTGTCTGTTGCTGTTCCAGCGTACGACACACTCCTACGATAGCAGTAGAAAAGGCTGTGACGATGTCAGATAAGACATGTTTGTCTTGGTCAGTAAAGGACATGATTCTCTCCTTAGGTTGTTGTAAGTTGTTGTAAATGGATGATGCCCTCTCGCCGCTTGTTCCTCTCCGGCACGCCGCCGGCGATGGCCGCCTTAGACTCGTGGGATTCAAAATGACACCTAGTCCTTGGCGTCGGCAGGATGGTCCAATATAGAATCGTCTGCCGATTCCCATTGAGACAGTTACCTGCTACCACCCTATTGAGCCCTCTTGCCTGATTCGGGAGTGGGGTCAGTCGTACGACCGGCTTCATTCCCGTGACCGGCATCAGTGTTTCTTCATTTCGCCGAGCGAATCGCGACCCTCTTCTTTTCCATTACCGGCATCAGTTCCTCGGGCCGAGCGAGATCGACAGCAAGTGATTCTGATCGTTCACCTTCGCCTCAATACGATCACCCTTCTTGATGTTCTCCCATCATCTGGGTAGTTTTATCTGTATGCAAACGCACTTCCTTACCTTCCTGCCCCTTGACGAAATAGTTATCGCCTTCGACGCGCAACACTTCGCCCGTGATCGTCTTGCCGTCTTTTGAGGGACCGCCCTTCATCTCATCGCTCATTTGTTGTTCACCCGCTTCCTGACCGCCTTGCCTCCGATCAGTTTGGTCAGCTTTCATTTCGTCTGCAGCCGAAGCTGCATTACCTGCCTGCGCGGCATGGGACAGACCCAGGCACAGCAAGAACCCACACGACAGGACACCGATGACTTTGGGAATAGAATACCATGGGAACCTCCTCGGTTAGATGTAAACACGCATACAGGTAACGATACGCTCTCCGGAGTCTTGCAAGCTGAGCAATTGTGACCAGATCGCGGAAATTTCCTAGTTTTTCTGGCGACGAGTCCCTAGGCCAGGAACGAGACGAGCGGGTGAGTTGGAATTTAGTGTGTACTGCCCGACTTCATTTCCGGACAGTTTGTTGCCCATTGCCAACCATCCATTCTGCAGAGAATTCAGCCCGCTTCAGTATCCACTTCTTCTCAAAGGCCATCCAGACGCACTCGCGCGTGACTCTGGGAAAGACCCTCGCTGTCTTCGGCTGCGAGAAGTTTTAAATAAATTTAGCGGGTTTGTTGCACTCGTCTGACTTAGCTTCCTGTCCGTATATAACGTGGAGCACGACAATCGGAATCTCCTCGAACACCCCGCGGGTTGATATGTTACATCGAGGGGATCGACTCTGGGTCAGGTGAACCTGCTGGTCAGGAGGCCCGGACGGAGCGATTCGTGAACAGATGGATCACCAGCAACACGATCCCGATCACGAACAGGATCCAGGAAATCTGGACCGCCACCGCGGCCACCCCGGCCATATTCAGGGCTCCGGCAATGACTCCAACCACCAAGAACATCAGTGCGTAGTACAGCATATCGTGCTCCTTTCAATAAGACGATTCGCGAGGATCACGGAATCGTCGATGCGACCCACAGTTCACACACCTCATTGTCCGGAGAAGCCTCTCACGGAAATTCTCGATGAGACCTCCCCAGCCTTCGTTCACCAGGAACCCACCGCATCGTGCACACGCCATAAATCCTCCTGTTCCGCCCTCGTCGAGGGCCGTGGACGCTGTTCACAGTGTCAGGCGACGATCGGACGCCTCCTCTAGGCCACACAACCATGCTGGACCTTTGGCTGGATGGAAACTGATCCAAATTGCTCAGGTTGAGAAAGATTAATGAGGGCAGGCACTATGACGCGTCCCCTACGCGAAGATCAGCAGGAATAGGGAAATTAGTCGTGTAGGACTACTCGATGTGATCTCAGGAGTGCCGGTATCATCATTTAGGTCTTCTTTGCGCGCAATGGGAATGCAACCAGAACCATTTGTTTTTGAGCCTGCGGAAGAATACGGCAAATCCTTGGGAATTGTCCTTGAGTTGAGTTACGAGTACACAGCTTGTCGTATCCCAGCAACTCTGCAGGATTCAAGGTATCAAAGTTCCAACGAGGTAGCTGTCTCTTCCCCTCTTGATAGCTCTTCAATAACGGTGCTAATTCTTCAACAGATTCGAGACCCAACAGTCGCCTCGCGCGGTCAGATACCGCTTTGACACAGAACGTGCAAACACTTCAAATGCTGGTCCGCGCCTTTCAAGTATACGAGTGTATCAGGCCACCAACACACAACCTCCAGGATTTTGGCCCGCATGAATGCAATGAAATCGGCTTCGCATCAAATGCATAAATTCTATCGAGAACCACGCAGCGAGTCTTTATATAGGTCTGCTCTCAGCGAGGTGCGATTTAATTTCAATCTTTGTACTCATATGCTGAAGTGAGCGCATCGATTCGTCTATTGCAACAAAACTCACCACCGAATTTCTTCCGTAGTCAGAATTTCCCGCAATGTAATATTCTTGATCAAGAAATGGGCGGCTTGTTCTAGTCGATCATGCTTAAGAAATATGGCGATAAAATATAAAAATAATTCCCGAACGATAAAGCGGAAGTTGTCAAATCCCCAATCGTTGTAACTAGTAATGTAGGGCGGCTTGTTCATGTAGGGTATTAAGTCCTCAAAGAACCGGTGCACCCTCTGTATATGCTCTGAGGCGGGTGCATACTGAGCCACGGTCGTAAAGACCTGAATGACCTCATTCCGAAAGGGTAAGAACTCTTCAATATTTTTATGACCGCGTCGTCAAATTCACCATCCGGCTTGGACAGTCTGAACCGTTCAAGATTTGTTGCGAAAGCGGCACAATAATCATCAAGGGCCCCGGCAGCATATGGCTTGCTGTTCTTTAATGCCTCCACACATCTCTTATAGGCCGCCGTGGTTCCCAAAGAAACGTGGTCGCCATCATCTAAAAAAGCGGAGCTTTGCGCCAATGTCAGGCTTGACCATAAAGAGGCTTATCAAATATCCACCACCAACAGTTTTTCAAAATTCTCGCTATACCGGCGGGCTCGGCTGGGTCAATGTCAGATACGCGACTTATAATAGGTCGGGAGAAATGGTTCTCCATCCTCATTCTTTTCGGTGACGATTGCTACAAACTTCTCCTGCTTCTGATTCTCATATACTTCCTTTGAAATAATTTGTGTCTCGGTTCCAACCCCGCCCGCTCGGCCATCGGATTTTTCCGCGTAAACCCTATCCGATTACAATCGCCACTTTGTTAATGTCTTGCCTCGTAACCATTTGTTCCATGAAACCTATGGCGTCATGTCCCTCTTTTTCAATGCCCACTTGTCGAGAATAACGTCTACGCCAGACTGCCCAACCAGTTCCGTGGCTAAATCAATAACCCGCTGTTCATGAGTCGGACTGGACCAGCTGTGAGGAGATGAAGAGTTTTGGAGGCGTCATATCCATCTCGGGGCGTTGAGTCATAAGTTTCCCCCGATCTATCAATCTGAAACGCCGCTAGCATACCTCCCACCTTCCTTTGCCGCAAGTTAAGGGAATCGCCGCTTTTTGTGATTTTGAAAATAAATTGGACACCGACACAGGGGTACCTGAGCACCACGACCACCCTCCGGGTCCCAAGGCGCAAGGATACCCCTGCCACTCTCGTAGTCCTAGTCGCAACTTACCGCATACAGAAGCCCTTGCCCGTATCGTCTAACCCGTGAGTCTCACAAACAGGACGCCCTGCGCTTCCGTGGATGGCGCTATGACATAAATCACGGCGGCCTTTGCAGACTTGCGTGCTGAAAACCATGGCGTATGAGTTTACGTTCATGCAGGTTGAAGGGTTGTCTGGAAATCTAGTATGTCGAAAAACTCACTCAACAAGGAGCTGCTCTGATGGAAGGATACTGATTGGGTATTGGGAGATATGGTGTGGACCATTATAGGGGCGGCCGTTATCCTCGTGCTAGTGGCGTTGAATGTGTATTTTCAGCGAATAAATAGAATTGAGGAGGAGGAGGACCGAATAAGACTCCTGGGTTCCGATCCTCTTAATCGCCAGAGATCAGCAGCTTCTCAGAGTCGTCGACCTGACGACATCTGACGTCCTGATAAGAAAAAGGTGTCAGGAGCCATTATCTGAATTAACGCGGGGCAGATGCCGGGCCGTTTTAGAAATCCCCGTTAGTTGAGCCTGCCGGAAGCTGACTGCTAGATTCTCCTCCCACGAAACATCAGTGACCTTCGCAATGCACCGTCGTGTAGCAGGAGACTAAACCTGGCGAAGCGTTAAGGGGACTGGCTTATGTAAGCGGCCCGTCACTTTCTTATTTTTATGTATACCCCGGACTTCCCTTCGCGGCGGGGTGGCAGAGCCCTGAGCGTAGTTCGCCGGAGGAACGGGCGCCCCATCGAGACTTTGTGCCAGGATGGAAAGCAGAAACTGACTGAGTCTAGCCCGCATTGTTTGTGACGGTTCGTCGCGAAATCGCTGAGCCGCGTCGCGAGACCGGCGCGCGGAGCCGTGAGGGCCGATGCACGTACTCGTGCAGTACGGTGAGGGTGCGAGGGGCGGCACGCCCGCCCGGCGAGGCTTGTCGCAGCAGCGGATCGGCGATTGCAGTTAGAAGCGCGCATGAGATAATGCGGGCCAGGAAGGCATTTCCGAAGGCTTCCGCCTGGCGACGGTCGAGGGCCGGCGTTCGGGAGGCGCTGGAGCGAAGGGCTCTGCCACCCTGCTTCACGATTTGTTCGATTGATTCAGTGGGTGGAGTAAAGAGAGTCTGTGCGGGTTACGATTAGGCCGCTTTGTCGGTCGGAAGGGCCTCGTTCTCCTCTGCTTGCTTCCTCAGCTGCTGATGGAGCTGCTCGAGTTCGCGGATACGCCGATCTCGTTCGGCTAGCTGTAGCTCGACTTCATGGAGTGCGATTCGATGCTTCTCATCCCGTTCAGTGAGTTGTACGTCTAGCCACTCAACCCATCCCCTGCCGACTCCGCTTCCTGGAGTCGCGTGTGAAGTCGATCGGTATCGGCACACTGATTTTCTAAGATCACGGAACGCTCTTGCGAGGGGAGTTCTTCTTGATTGGAATGGCTGAGCGTTTGCGATGCCATCATCTGACTTTCTAGCGGCTGCATCTTCGAGGTGGCGTCTCTCAGCTGATGCCGCGCCTTCTCCAGCATCTGCTCTTTGAGGTGCATCATGGCGGTGACGTCCGCGAGCTGTTGTGTGACTGTGCCGGCGGATACGTTTCCAGCAGCCATCCGACTACGCCGCCGATTCCAGCCGCAATGATGAGACATCCCAACATTTGGTTGATGAACATGCTCATAGGTCGGTCTGTCCTTTCACTCGTAGCTCGATGCGCCGATTGCGTTGGAGGCCGGTCCGATTCTCCGCCACCGACAGCGGTTGTGAGGCGCCATAGCCGACGGCAGTGAACTGCTTGGGCAGGCCGTGCTTGGTAAAGCTAGCGCCGCACGGCATCAGCACGGCGCTGGCTGAGTTGAAGGTTATAGTCCGGCTTGCCGTACTTGTCCGTATGCCCGCCGATCTCAATGGCCGTGCGAGGGGCATGCCGTAATTGGTCAATCAGCTGGTCCAGTGTGGCGAGACTGCGGGAGTCATCCTGGTGCTGTTCGATTCAAACTCGATGGATGAACGCGCGAGGATCTCATCCAATTTCTTCTGGAGCAAGGGGAGGGGATCTCAGCCAGTGATGGAGTTGTCGGGGATGGAGCCTTTGGGATGGCTGCCGCAGGGATGGAGCCTTCGTGGAGGAAGCCCTCGGGGATGGGGCCGCCAGGGAGGGGAGTCGTCGGGGAGGGGCCTTCGGGGACGGACCCGCCGAGGATGGACCCGCCAGAATACGATCTTCCAGCTCCAGCCCTGCCTGCGTCAGAGGGGCAATATCTCGTAGCACGGTGGCCTTGGCACGATTACCGTCGACCTGGCCGCTCACGACAATCGGCTACGGCCATCGATGATGATGGAGCCTCGTTCTGTCATGTGCGCTAAGACGGGGAGGACCTGGGAGACGTTGTCGGCCCAGGCGACAGGCCCCACTCTCGGATCCACCGCCAACTCATCGACGACGTTGCCTGGCGTTGCTCCATAGAGTTCTAGGGCTCGCTGAAGGATTGCGGCCTTGCTGGTCTCACTGGGAAGCGAGCCACGGAGGATCAGCATTCCATGCTCTACACGTGCATGAAAGTTGGCAGGGGCAGGGGGCCGATGCTCCTGATGGAGGAAGGTGGCGTGGAAGGCAGAGAGCGGCAAGTAGGCCAAGTGCAACAATACCTGCTGACAAGAATCGCTGCACTCTTCATGGTTCACCTCTTGGACGGACAGGCGCCTGCATGCCTCAATAAAACCTAGCAGATATGTGAAGAAAAGGTGTCAGGAGCCACTCTTATCCACAATAAATTTTCCAGTATTTGAATCTTGGACAGCATGTGATCGGAATGCCTTGATTTGGTGGAGGCCCCAAGGGCTTCGGAAGCCATGAATTCACGCCCTTCGCGACAGCGCTGTCTTATGGGGAAGCTCCCGCCTGGGCTTTTGGACAGGATCTGCACGGCAAGGAGAACTCGAGTCCCAATCAGAGTACATCACCTGGAATTTCAATTGGTTACAGGCAAGAAGACTCTGGTTAAATCCTGTCTTGGACAGCAGTGGCCTGAAACCATTATCGGGTGGAACGATCTACGAGATTGACTCGGGCTGGTGCTGTAACCGTCTAGCAGAATGCTGAAAAAGTCCGCCAGCGTCCATGAAACGTGGCGCGTGACGCGCGAGATATGCGAGAAAGGCGCGATCCGAAGTTCGAAGTTCGGGGTTCGAGGTTTCGACGAAACCCCGAGCTTCGGCCCTCGAACCACTCCGCCATCTTGCCCATCCCGCTAGTCTCGCGCGATTATCCTGCGCGGTGTTATCCTGTTGTTGCAGACGTACAGGCCATCGAAGTTCCGCTATCTGGCCGCTTTTCATATTCCGCGACCCGCTTCCTCAAGTCCGTTACTTGCCTGCTGTAAGCAGCTACCGCCTGCTCGTACTGTTGAAGCCCCCACTGAGGGCGCCAACGTGATATTGCGCTGAGGCGGAGCGGATGCGATAATCACGGTGTCGTCGGCCAGCGTTGCCGCGACAGTCGGGTTCCTTCAACCGCGTGTGCATCTCGCCCACTGACTGTCCCTTGGGGACGACGGAGGAGATCCCACGATGCATGCAGCCATTCTCGTCTTGCTCCTTGCCAGCTTCCTCCAGTCTGGTTGCAGCGGAAGACCCGTGGCTGCGCTGGACATGACCGCGCTCAACCCAGGTCACGATCACGGAAGGGTAGCGACCTTCTACCGCCACGAGGCGGTGGTGTCGCGCCAACAGGCCGAGGAATTGACCCATCGCGCGGTGGTCTATGAAGGGCTGTTCGGGCGAGAGTCGGAATGGGTCACCGGCACACGGCTGTTAGCGCAGTTTTACGAAGAGGCGGCGCGCGAAGAGGAGCAGCTCGCCAGCCGTCACCTGGAGTTGCTGGGTGACGACCAGGCTCCCAGTCCGCCCACACGATCACGAGGTCACTAACCCGCCACGCTTGGCGTGGCCGTACCGGGAGGGAGCTATGATACGCCCAACCATGACGAGTCTTGTGCTCGCCGGACTGCTGCTGACAACGGCCTGCGGCACCACCGTCCAACCAGGCCAACGAGGGTTGTTCTGGCGTCCGTTCACCGAAGGGCTTTCCCCGAAACGCTGAAGGACGGGTATTACTGGCAGAGCGCCCTGGAATAGCGTGTACCTCTACGATATTCGGTGGCAGAGCTTCACCGAAGACATTGATGCCTTGAGTGCGGATGATCTGCAGGTGCTCATTAAGGCGGCCATCATCCTCCGGCCCATTCCGGAGGAGCTGTATTTTCTGGCCCAAGACGTGGGCGCGGATTTCTACCCGCGGATTGTCAAACCCCAGTTTATGGCCACGGTGCGTAGTGTGGTTTCCGGCTATAACATGGTGACGGTGCCGGAAAAGAGCGCGGAGATTGCGAGCAAAGTCCAGGCGGTGGTGGTCGAAAAGCTGAAAGGGCGTCACTTGGAAATCAATAGTGTCGCCTTGGCCGATGTCGATTTTCCGCCAGTGGTCTTGCGCGCGATTGAGCAGAAACAGGCGAAGGAACAAGAAAAAGAGCAGAAGGAATTTGAGTTGACGATCGCCTCCAAGGATGCGGAAATTGCCCGCACCAGAGCGAAAGGGCGAAGGTGACTCGATCCGGATTCGGTCTGAGGGTGAGGCAGAAGGGCTCCGGATCCGAGCCATCGGACAGGCCAAGGCGCAGGAGACCATCACACAGACACTCACATCAGCCTATCTTCGGTACAAATTGTATGACAGTCCGAATTCCAAACTGATCCTCTTGCCGGACCAACTGAAGGCCCCGATCCTCATCAATCCGGGGGAGCCACCCAGCGAAGGACGGCGAGAAGCCATTCCCTAAGGGCCAGGAGGGCGCACGGGGTCAGCAACGCGCGGCGCAGGTGCTGCAACCATTTTCGGAAATCACCGTGAGTTGTGAAATGGAAAAGTGTCAGGAACGATTTCGTGGCGCTACGGGGGAGCGGTGACGTACCGCCTCTCATTTGGAGTTCCATCATCAGCGAGTTGACGCCATCTGCAGAACGACGTAGCCTGTCGCTGGCTTTTGAACCACAGGAGGATGTTTCACCATGGGAATTCAACCGTTACAGGATTGGGCACTGATCGAACCGTCGGAGGCCAAGGGAAAGACCACCGGGGGTTGTTCATCCCCGACACAGCCAAGGAGAAACCCGTAGAAGGAAAGGTCCTGGCCGTGGGGAAAGGGCGCTGGGACACACCAGAAAAAAGAGGGACAGTAAACTCAAAAGAAAGAAGAAAAGGTCTTCACGCCCACGGTCCTCAAACCGGGCGATCAGGTCCTCTACGAGAAATACGGAACGACCAAAGTGGATCTGGACGGTAAGGAACTCGTTCTCGTCCGCGAGTCCGACGTCCTGGGCTTAGTGGGGTAAGAAGGGGCGATTTGGGTTTCGACTTGATCGAACACCCCATAGAGGGGCGGTGTTCTGGGAGGAGGGGCAGTCCCGCTACGAAAGTGTCGATCGCTCGCCGGAGGTCTTCTCGTGTGACTCTCGTCTTGTCCCGCCAGTTGTCGTCGATTCGGCCCCGATAGGCCAGTTTCCTTTCCGGGCCACCTCATTGCTTAACTTTGCACTGCACGCGAGATAGGCTCCGCGGCCATAGCCGCCAACTCCGCGTGTGTTACGTGGCACAATGCGCCTCTCATTGCATATTCGACTGACGATCTGTTGACAGGTTTGCTGACAAGACAGTAGCCTGGAACCGTTTCCCGTTCCATCTTTCACCTCGCAGGGTTATCGCATGACTAAGCCTGAGATTATCAAGCCGGATGCCGACGAGCTTATTCGGAAGCTGCATGAGCGGCCACAGATGCCCGTGGCCGAATGGCTGCGAGCCCCGGCGCACGTGCACTACAAAGCGTTTCGCATGAGTGACCCGCCGGTGCAGCGGCCGGCGAGCCGTGACGAATTCAGGTCTCTTCTGGAGGCCTTCAAGGTCTCCGCGGACACGATGGCCATCCATGACACGTTTGGCTATGGCGTGAAGGTGGAAGCGAGCGGCGATCGGCTGATTCTGATCTGGCAAGCGCACACAGAGTACTACAGTTATCAAACCTGGCATATTCCTTCCGACCACGCCGGGGAAGTGACCTTTGGCCCGATGACCTTCCCGCAGTACCGGTCTCCGATCACTCCGCTCGGTGCGGAAGTGTGCCGTCTGGATATCCTGCTGATGATCAAACCGTTGCCAGGAAGTGAGACGTTGCGCCCTCAGCTTCCCGGGCCGGTCTTGTATGGCAGCCGGATTCTCGATGAGGAGACTGCGTTGGTCACCAGCTTTACACCGGACGAGCATGGGCGCGAGCGCTATTGGGTCAGTGTAGGGTCTGGCAGGTCCAGCAAGTCTCATCTGCAAGACATCGTCGACGCCATTGTCCGGATCGAGACCTACTACCACTTGTTGCTCATGCAAAAGCCGTTGTTTTCGGCTGCGATCGATCAGGCCTACAAGTTCGAGCAGGTGCACTTGAAGCAGCGTGAAATCATCAGCGAGCATATCGGCCACGCCGACTCCCTGGCCCTACAGCGTTGGCTCAATGGGTTGACGCAAGACTGGTTAAAAACCACTAAGCTGTCCAGTAAATTGCACTTCGAGCTGTCCGCCTCTGGTCCCTACGACAAGATCGTGCACCGGACGCTGGCGTCACTCGACGAACGTACGCTCCCCTGTACCGTCCGATGTCCGAGTATGTCCTCAGCGGGATCACCGGGGTGGCGGAGGGCAATCAACAACTCCTGAAGCGGATGGACACCCTTCGTAGCGGTTTTGAAGGAACGATCTCTATTATTCGCGCCCGCGTCGATCTTATGCTGCAATCCCAGAACCTGACGCTCTTGATCAGCGTCGACAAGACGACGAAGAGCCAGGCCATCCTCCAGTACACGGTCGAAGGTTTGTCGGTTATCGTGATTGCCTACTATCTCAGCGGGCTGATGGCCTATATCTTCAAGGGTATTCATGAGATGGGGTGGCTCGGCAATGCGGATATTGCCGCCGCATTGTTCGTTCCGCTCTCGCTCGGTCTCGCATTGGGGATTACGATCTTCGGACGAAAACTTCTCCACAAGAAATTCTCCGGCGAATCCACGCCTCCGACATCAGAGAAGCCTCAGGCCTAACCGGATGCTGAAATAGTCCGCCAGCGTAAGAAGACCGTTATTTGGTTTGTTTGGTGTATTTGGTTGAACCAGACTAACCGGATAAACCAAATGAACCAGATAAACAAAACAAACCAGATCAACCAGACAGACCGGGTGTCTCGGAAGCCACGAGGTTGCCGTCACGATTTCCCACAGTGAACCTGGACGCCCTCTTCCTTCCTCGTGCCGATGGTTAAACCGACGGGTGCGGCGCCGAACAAATCATTTCCTGTTGGCCGGGATTTTCCGTATAGTGTGACTGGGGATGGAGTCCCCGAATAACCGCCCTGGTCGGGCTGATGACTCCTACGCCACGTGTCGTGGCTGCGGAGTGGTCACGTGTCAGGTGACAATCGCTGCAAGCGGTTTGTTTGCGCTGGGACGATGGCCTGGCACGGTTCATCAAGGAGGACTCCTGTATGGAACAGCTGTTTACAATCGCGTCTCTCTGGCTTGCGTTAGCGCGTCGTTTCTGCTCTGATCGCCTACCACATTCGCATCTCCATTGCCCTGGTCGAAATTTGTGTGGGAGTTGCCACTGCCGCCGTTCTTGCGTGGCTTGGTTATGCCGATTTCCTCGGCGCCAATCAGGAATGGGTTCGCTTTCTGGCTGCCACTGGAGCGGTCTTCCTGACGTTTCTCGCAGGCGCTGAACTCGATCCTGATGTGCTCCGCACAAAATTGACGGAGGTTACGGTGGTTGGGGTGGTCAGCTTTGCCGCGCCTTTCTCGGTTGCGCTGCGGTGGCGTACTATCTACTTGGGTGGAGTGTCCAGGCAAGCTGGCTCTGCGGCGTCGCGCTGTCGACAACCTCCATGGCCGTGGTGTATGCGGTCTATGTTGGAAACCGGATTCAACAAGACCGATTTTGGGAAGGGCATCCTGGGCGCCTGTTTCATTACCGATCTGGGAACAGTCATTGCCCTGGGCCTGTTATTTTCGCCCTTCACCTATAAGACCAGTTGTTTTCATTGTCGCCACCGCTGTCGTGTTGGGGTCGCTCCCCACAGTCACCCATTGATCACCACGGTGTATGCGCACCGGACCGCTGCGATCCGGACGAAATGGATCATGCTCGTCCTGTTTGGGTTAGGCGCGCTGGCCTTGTGGTCTGGCAGCGAGGCGGTCCTTCCCGCTTACATTGCAGGCATGGTGTTAGCGGGCAGCGCTGCGAGAGATGCTCACTGGATTCGACGGCTGCGGACATTGACCGTCGGATTTCTCACGCCCTTCTATTTTCTTCGAGCCGGGACGCTGGTGGTGTCGTTGCCGGCGTTGCTGGCAGCTCCACTCGTCTTCGTTACTCTCCTGGGTGGAAAGGTGCTTGCGAAAATTTTCGGCCTCTATCCAGTCATCGCACTCTTTCGGCGTGATCGAAATGAACGCTGGTATTACACCCTCATGATGTCGACAGGGCTCGACGTCTCGGCACGATCTCGTCCCTCTTCGGCCTCTCGCACGGCATTGTGACTCAGGAGCAGTATTCCTTTTGCGTGACGGCGGTCATCGCGAGCGCGGTGGTTGCCGACGGTGCTCGCAGGGGTCGCGTTTTTCCTCGGCATCTCTTGCCAGAGCCGGACCGGCATCTGCGAGCCAAGCCACGTGTCAACGGATTGAGCGAGGAGGGTTGAGGTGGTGCTGTGCGATCAGGAGCCTCGCACTTAGCCCTGAGAGCGCTCGCCATGCGCTTGAGTAACGGACGGGCAAGGTGTGTCGGGACAGGTTTTGGAGGGGAAGTTCGCAAGAATCGGCGCGACGTGGTCGCACTCAGCGAATTGGTTGGGATGGAATTCTTTGATGCGACGATCTTGCTGGATCAGGTTGCGGCTGCGGTAATCAAAGTGGACAGCAAGTAGGAATCGGTCAGGGACCTGGGAGCGAGCTTCCAGATCTGGGTAATCGGTGCCGCATCGGCGCTCGCGCCGGCGTGGGAAAGGCCGTAGAGGTCTTCAATCGTGCGCAAGACATTGTAGTGGGTGATCCGCTGTTCGTAGCGGCCTGCTTGCACCATGGGCCCGACGAAGAGCGTCACGATCCGGTTATTCTCTTTCTTATTGTCCTCATCCCAGGTCACGATCAGCAGACTGTTGTGCTCGTTCTGCCCACTGGACGTAGGCATCCAGGTGTTCCTGGAGCCACCGATCACCAGTCTGAATCGCCGCGGGATTTTTCCGTTGTGCATGTCGTTGACCTGGTTTGGCACGATCATGTTCACAGTAGGGAAGCTCGCTGTACTCGGTGGGAAAATCCGTCAAAGGCACATTGGCCGTCGCTGGGAGTCCATTGGCCACGCTGTCCTGCCAATTCACCCAGGGATTATGCTTGCGTGCGTACAGCCCCACGCTGCAGATGAGAGAGCCGACCGAGGGGAGGTCTTCCGAGTATCCGGCGAATGTCAGCCCCGCTTCCAGCAACGCGTGTCCAAGATTGGGTGTCGTGAAGGTGTGCGGGCACGAGTTATCGGTGATGCCTTGCGTCGATCCGGAAAACAGCGCGAGATAGTTCGGTTGGCTGGGGTAGGTCACGCCAAAGGACTGTGTGAAGACTGCGCCCTGGGCTGCCAGGCTGTTGATATACGGCGCATCGGGCGATTCGATTATCTGGCTATAGGAGTGATTCTCTTCTATCACCATCACAATGTGATTGGGTCTGGGAGGGGAGGTGCGCTGCCGCCCTAGTGTCGACGTCGCAGAGAGGGTGCATACGCCTACAGCCAGCCCCATGGCAATCGTTCCGAGAATGAGTTTCCACTGCATATGAATGTGTTCGCATCTCCTCTCGCTGATTCCACGCTAGCAGGATGCTGAAAAAGCCCGCCAGCGTCCATGAAACGTGACGCGTGACGCGCGAGATATGCGAGAAAGGCGCGACATGGATAGATTGGGTTCCCACATCGTTTGGCTCGTCTTGCTCGTCCCGCCTGTCTCGCGCGATTATCCTTCTGGCTCACTCAGGGCAATCGATGAGATAGCGCGGTCGCGCGAGCAGATCGGTGGCGATCTCTTGGGCGTGGCAGGGGAATATCTTCCTTCAGTCGCCTCAGAAGCCTGAGGACCTTCATGCTGGGAGGCACCTCGCATACCCAAAGGTGCGTGCCGGACTCCAGTTCTTCGATGTGTCGTTGCACGCGAAACCCTGGATGCTTCCATGAAATACGCCGATAAGAATCCTCCGATGGCCTGGACCACCCAGGGGTGCGCGGTGACATAACGGTAGCTGATCCGAAGTTCAACCACCTGTACGGGCTCTTGCTCATCCATCGTTACACGAGAGTATAGCCTGTTTGGAATGGTGAAACTCTCAGAATTTCTTGTGCCGCCACGCCCATGGTTGACCCGCTTCGGTTCTGAGTGTAGGGTCCGCGATGCGTTCGGCCTCCACGCGGGACTGGCGCGACGAGCGAGACGGACGAGGTTCGAGGTCCGAAGTTTGAGATTTTCTGAGCTTCGAACCCCGAACTTTGAACGTCTGATCGCCCCCTTCCTGCGTGTCTCAGGCAAAAAATGTTTCACAGGGCACAAACAGTGGTAGAGAGATGAACATCGCCATTATCGGTGGAGGACCGGCCGGGCTCATGGCAGCGGAGGCGGCAAGTACCGCCGACGCACAGGTCGATCTCTATGACGCCATGGCGTCGGTCGGTCGCAAGTTTCTCCTGGCCGGGAAAGGCGGTCTGAATCTCACGCACTCGGAACCGCCCGAGAAGTTTCTCTCGCGCTACGGGGTCCGGCGCGCGCGGATTGCGCCACTCCTCGCGTTGTTCGGGCCTGACGCGCTCCGAGCCTGGGCTCGCGGACTCGGCATCGAAACATTTGTGGGCTCTTCCGGACGCGTGTTTCCCACCGATCTCAAGGCGGCGCCGCTGTTGCGCGCGTGGCTCCGCCGGTTGCGGTCAAGCCGGCGTACGATTCCAGATGCGTCATCGCTGGTCCGGCTGGGACCAGCAGGGGGCTCTGCCTTTTGCCACGCCAGAGGGAAACCGCTCTGTCCGAGCCGATGCGGTGGTGCTTGCGCTCGGCGGTGGG